>Ga0208495_1000238_pt1 | contig 23430 bp, 24 predicted proteins | sample CryBogmetaGMA14M_FD_184551 | JGI IMG/M metagenome (GOLD analysis project Ga0208495, IMG submission 184551) | Freshwater microbial communities from Crystal Bog, Wisconsin, USA - MA14M (SPAdes) | ecosystem: Environmental > Aquatic > Freshwater > Lake | place: Crystal Bog, Wisconsin, USA...
AGTGAGGTGTCTCTTTAAATTATGACAGAAAATATAAAGAAAAATAAAGTGAAAATATTTCGAGAGGCTATACCTTTCAGCATGTCTGAGCTGGCAAGGAAAGCAGAATTGACGCCGCAAACAATTGCGAAAATGGAGAAGGGTTTGTCTACTAGAAAAAATTCGGAGTTGAAAGTGGCCAAGGCCCTGCAGAAGCAATATGAAGAAGTTTTTCCTTGAAGATGCGATGGATACACTATGATTATTGAGGAGGGATTGCTTCCTAATGAAGATAGGTAGATATCTCGTCGTTTTTTTAATTTTTATGGCGCTTTTGATAACGTTTGGTAACCGTGGAATTGTTGATAATTATTTGATGAGCAAGCGGCTAGCTCAGCTGAAGTTACAAAATGGCATGATAGTTGTGGAAAGTGACGAATTAAAAAGAAAAATACTTTTGTTACGTAGTGATTTGAGTTACATAGAATCAATAGCCCGCAACGAATTAGGTATGGTTAAAAAGGGGGATGTTGTTTATCGACTGTCAAAATGAGCCAAGAAAGTTTTCAGGCTCTTTAGAAATACAACGGTGTTTAAATGTTAAACTTAAAAGATATTTTTTCTGGCACTAAGAGACTTGTTGGTTTGGATATCGGATCAAGTTCTCTAAAATTAGCTGAAATCATCAGCACTTCTCATGGTCTTGTTCTTAACCGCTTCTTACAAATTCCTTTGCCAAAAGGTATAATAGTTGAAGGTGTTCTTGCTGATGCCAAAGAGTTGTCTTTAAAAATCAAGGAGCTCTTCCATAATTCCGGCTGTAAAGGAAAAGGTATAGTTACTTCTCTTTCCGGCAATTCAGTTATTGTGAAAAAGGTAACATTTGCGCAAATGGATGAAACGGAATTACGGGATTTGATTCGTGATGAAGCTGGCAAGTACCTGCCTTTTGATAACATGGATGATGTTAATTATGATTTTCAGATTTTAAGTGATAATGAATTTAACCCAAATCAAATGGATGTAATAATCGTTGCTGCCAAAAAATCTGATGTTAATAATTATTTTGATGCAATTACAGCTGCTGGCCTGGACGTAACGGTTATGGATGTAGATTCCTTCGCTCTGGAAACCATGTATGAGGCCAATTATGAATTTGAGAGCAATGAAATAGTAGTAATTATTAATATTGGGGCGAGCATCACCAATATCAATGTTATTAAAGGTGGCATGTCTATTTTTACGAGAAATTTTACAATGGGAGGGAACTCCATTACTGAGGGTCTGCAGGAAAAATACAGAGTATCTTTTGAAGATGCGGAAAAAATTAAGGTGGAAGGAATTCCTGGCAGTAATCAGGATAACTCGGAACTTAAAAGCAGCATTCTGGAGCTCGCCGTGCCGATTTGCGCAGAAATTGAAAGATCAATTGAGTATTTTCGCTCAACTTTTGGGGGTGAATATATCAAGCATGTGTTTCTCTCCGGTGGTTCGGCAAGAATTCAGGGATTGACAGGGAATTTATCGCAAAGATTAAATGTAGAGACGGAGCTAATTAATCCTCTGTTGAAAGTTGGCTACAACAAGACAAATATTGATGCTAAAAAATTGGATAGTATCAAGCCAATTGCCGCTGTGGCCATTGGGTTAGGGTTAAGGAAAATTGGTGATAAATGATTAAAATCAACCTTTTACCTTATCACGATAAAGAAAAAAAAGAAAATCTTACCCGTCAAATATTTATTATTGCCGGTTCATTTATTGTTTTCATCCTTTTGTTGCTTTATGTACAGATTCAATTAATGTCAACGATTAGTAATTTGGTAAGTCAAGTGAAGGAAGCAGAGGCTACTCTTCTCGACTTGAATAAGAAAATTGGTGATTTAGAAAATTTTAAAGCCGATAAAAAAGAGCTGGAACAAAAACTTGCTGTAATTAATACTTTAGAAGAGAACCGTCTGGCGCCAGTAAAAATTTTTGATGATCTGGCCGCTCTTGTACCTTCCCGAAATATATGGTTGGTTAAAGTTACCCAAAAGGGGGATAGTTTTAAAATTGAAGGAGTTGGCCGTGACAACATTGTTGTTGCCGATTTCATGAAGGCTATTGAAAAATTTGAACCGATAAAGTCGGTAGATTTGGTCTCATCAAAGAAGACAGAAGTTTCCGGGATAACCTTACAGTTTTTTATTTTTTCATGTGTTATGAAAAAAGGGTTTTAATTTATGGCCATTTCAATCAACGACATAAAAAAATTATCACCTCAAGTCAAAGCGCTAATTATAATTTCGATTATGTTGATTATTGGCTATTTTGATTATTTTTATTTTTTGTCTGACGCAATGGAAAAGAAAACAAAGCTGGAAAAGCAACTAGAAGAGATGCAGGGGCAAATTGGAGAAAAAGAAAAAATTGCAATGCAAGTCAATAAGTATAAAACTGATATTGCTGCGTTGAAAGAAAATTACAAAATAGCTTTGCAAAAGCTTCCCGACCAGCGGGAAATTCCCGGCCTTTTCCGTTCTGTGGCCATGGCCGGCAGAGACGCGGGCATTGAATTTTTGTCGTTTGAGCCTAAAGCCTCGGTACCAAAGACTCTGGATACGCAAATTTCCAAAGAAGAACTCAAAGCGGCTGCACTTTTAAAGCCTTCGGACCAGCGCCAGGTCGAACAAAAATCGGAGGCCACAGCGACAAAACCAGCGGGTGGTAAGAAACCTGCTACAACTGAACTTGAGCCTTTTTACGAGGAAATTCCTGCAGGAGTAACGGTGACCGGCTCTTTTCAAAATACCGTTTATTTTTTTGAAAAGGTGGCCAAGTTGCCGCGCATCATCAATATTGCCGATATTTCCATGGGGGAGAGAAAGGATGCTAAAGGACGTGGACATGTTATCACTACATCTTGTACAATAAAGACATACATGTTTATAGATAAAAAAGAAAAAATTAGTGAAAAATAAAATGAAAAACAATAAATTTATTATTTTTAACATTTTTGTATTTATCCATACGGTTTGTATATTTGCTTATGCCGCGGAGGTTAAAAACACGGCGGCATCCGTTCAACCTTCTTCCTCTGCTCCTGCCACCGTTCAACCGCAAATCCAACAGCAAGTACAATCAGAGAAAATGCCAGACAGTAATTACAAATACTATCCACTCGGTAAACCGGACCCATTCAATCCTTTTGTTGACATTGAAATCGCTTCTAAAAAAAAGGAAAATAAATTCTCGGCTTATCCGCTGGAAAGGGATGAAATTGCAAATTTCAAACTGTCAGGAATTATTGGGGATCAGATACAGCGCCTGGCCATTGTCGAAATTATGGAAGAGGGTAAAATGAAATTTTATCCGCTGTTTAAAGGCACTCACATTGGCTTGCATAAGGGGAAGGTATTGGAAATAATGGCCGACCGTGTTATTGTGGAAGAAATCGAGAAAAGTAAAAAAAGAAGAATTATATTAAAGCTTCATAAAGACAATGAGGTAAACCCATGAAAAAATATTTATCCAGAATAATTACTGTTTTTATCGTTCTTTGGATTTTTGTATATAATCCGGGGATTTCTCCATCTGCAGAAAATAATGATCAAAGAAACACGCCGGATAAAAAAACTGAAACAGTAGCAGTCAAAGTGGGCTATTTGGAAAACGTATTGTTTGAAAAATTACCCGGGAAAGAAAGAATCCATCTTATTGTATCTCAACAACCGGTAATTAATGTATCGACCCCGGCTGATGGCAGCTTGCTGATTAAGTTAGAAAATATGTTTACACCGGATAATCTGCGAGGTTCTCTGGGAGATGTAGAACTAGTCAATATTATTCGGGTCCAGCCACAGCAACAATTATTCGATGGTAAACAGTTTATATACTTAACTGTTTACCTTAAAGAAAACGTTCCCTACGCGATAAGGCAAGAGGAAAACAATGTTTTTATAGACTTTAATGTCTCCATTCTGGCGGAAAAGAAACCGGTTGAATCTTTGGCTGCGGAAGGGAAAAAAAAGAAAGCCACAGCGAAGAAAAAGAATGTGGGAAAAATAAGTGAGGATATTATAACACCCGGCGATGATGCTGACATCAATGAAGCAAACCCGGCTAAAAAAATAATTTCCCAACGTAATACAGATAGATTGATAACCCTTGATTTTCAAGACGCGGACATCAAAACCGTTTTACGTTTAATGGCTGAGTATGGAAACGTCAGTATAATATCCGGCGATGATGTCAAGGGTAAATTAACTTTGACCATAAAGAATACCCCCTGGGAACAGGCATTAGACTCTATATTAGATATTAATGGTTTAGCTAAAAAACAAATGGGTGATGTTATCAGCGTTATGACTTTGGAAAGGAAGAAAAAGGATGAAGGTGATAGAGTAAAAGCCGAAGAGGAACAACGCAAGGCTGAAGACCAGCGTAAAGTAAGAGAAGCGGAAAAAGGTAAATTAAGACAGATACTGATTGAAGCGAAAATTGTGGAAGCAACAGAGGGATTTGCCAGAGGTCTTGGAATTCAGTGGGGTTTTAACAATTCGCAATCAGTAGGCTCCTATGGTCTGGGTCTATCCGGCGGTTCCAATCCACTATCCACTAATGCTCAAAAATTCAATTATCCTCCTGAAATTACTCAGACGCAACTTAAAAGCACTGACCCATTGGCAGCAAATCCATATGTAGGCTGGCCATTAACTATGGCGGCGGTTAATCTTGCCGGGGCGGTAGCTTCGCCTTCTTTGGGTCTTGTCTTTGGTAACGCTCGTGGTTTTATAGAAACTCAGCTTTCAGCTATGGAATCCAATCAAACGGGGAAAATTATTTCTTCACCCAAAGTAGTGACTATGGATGGTGTTAAGGCTATAATTAAGCAGGGCGAAGAAGTGCCCTATGTTACTCCTGCAACGAGCACTTCTCCTGCCACTGTAACTTTTAAAGAGGCTGTATTGAAACTGGAAGTAAAGCCGCAGATAACGGAAGAAGGCAAGATATCAATGGAAATAAAGGCTACCAATGATACTCCTGACTATGCCACAGGTAAAACTCTACCTGGAGGTAATCCTCCAATAAGAAAGAATGAAGTGGAATCAAAAATTGTCGTCCAGGATGGAGATACCCTTGTTATTGGCGGTGTATCTCGAGCGCAGGAAGATGAAACAACAACCGGCATCCCCTGGTTTTATAAAATTCCGGTATTGGGCTGGCTGTTTAAAACGGAAAATATTTCTAAGCAAAAACTACAACTATTGATTTTTATAACTCCAAAAATAGTAGGAGAAACGGAATTACCCGGGACAGTGGAAAAAACTAAACAATAATTGTAATCTTCATAAAACAGTTACAATCGAAAGTCTTGATAATTATCTAAAATGAATAAACTAATAATTGCAGTTTTAATGTGTTGCCCAATCATTATCTTCTCCTGCACCAATACTCCCTGGCACAAGGAACAAGCTGAAGTGTTTCTGAACAAAGGCATTTCTCTGATCGAAGCCGGTCAATATAATAATGCCCTGAAGGAATTAGTGGAAGCGGAAAAATACTCATCAGGTGATCCTAAAATCCATTATTATCTGGGCATTGCATACCTTGGTAAAGGTTTGAGGGACAAAGCCTCGGATGAATTTAAAGAAGCAATTTCTTTAAAAGAAAACTACTCTGAGGCCCATAATTATTTAGGTACTCTTTATATGGATATGGAGATGTGGGATAAAGCCATTGCAGAGTTTGATAAAGCCCTGGCTAATGATATCTATGATACGCCATCTTTTTCTCTTTATAATTCCGGTTGGGCTTATTATAGAAAAAAAGATTATCAGCATGCTTTGATTCAATATCATCACGCTCTTCAAAGGGATCCGGGGGCTATCTTGCGGCCGCAAATTGAAAAAAATATCGGTCTTATTTATTTAGATCAGGCTAATCTTTCAGAAGCAATCCGGCATTTTAATATGTCGGTGGAACTGTCACCTTCTCTTTATGATGCCCAATTATTTTTGGGGGAGACTTATTTGAAAATTCAAGATAAGGCCAATGCTAAAAAAGCATTCCAGGCAGTTATTAAATATTCACCTCAATCCGCTTATGGTATAAAAGCCAAAGAACATTTGCAGTCCATAAAATAAACTTTCTATCCGCATGTTGCCATGCTGGTTTGCAAACATCGATAGGTTAAGCGCGCATGCAACAGAAAAATAAAATATTGCCAGGTAGAATCTTCCTTATTCAGCGTAAGCTTGCCGATTTGAAAATTCAAGGTATTATTTTTTTAAATATTATAAATATAAGATATTTATCTGGATTTACCGGAAGCGATGGAGTGCTTATCATTTGTCCGGATAAATCACTTCTGCTTGTTGACGGCAGATATACAGCCCAAGCCGCCATGGAAGTTCAAAATATCCCGGTAATCGAATATAAGGATAAGGTCAAAGGAATAGTTCAGGCGATTAAAGACCTGAGGTTGAAGCATATCGGTTTTGAGGCAGTCTCCTTGAGTGTCGATATGTATAATCAATTAACTTCACGTCTTGACGGTGAGGTTCTCATCGATATTAGTGACGATCTGAAATTTTTCCGTGCCTATAAGGATGAAAAAGAAATCACACTTATGAAAAAAGCAGCGGCAATTTCGTCGTCGGCTATTGCCGCCCTCATCGGTGATATAAAACCAGGCTGCACAGAAAGAGAATTGGCGCTGCAACTTGAACTTCACGCGCGCCGAGCCGGTGCTGATCAGCTTGCCTTCGAGGCCATAGTTGCGTCAGGTGCTAATTCAGCTCTTCCTCACGCAAAGCCGACTGACAGAAAAATAAAAAAAAGCGATTTTATAGTTGTTGATTTTGGCGTGAAGTATCAAGGCTATTGTTCTGATGAAACATGCACTTTTGCTTTTGGGCAATTGACAGATCAGCAAAAGAATGCTTATCAAATAGTCAAGCAGGCGCATGATAATGCTATCGCAGGGGTTAGAGCAAATGTTACTGCCAGTGACATTGACCATTGTGCCCGTAGTATTTTGGGAGAAAAATATAGTCAATATTTTCCGCATGGAACAGGTCACGGTGTTGGTTTGGAAGTTCATGAAGCGCCGCGTCTTGCGCCTGATTCTCAAGATGTTTTAGAGGGGCAAATGGTAGTTACAGTCGAACCGGGTATTTACATTCCGGGGCTCTGGGGCATTCGAATTGAAGATACAGTTTTGGTGAAAGAAAATAGTTGCGAAATTTTTACAAAAATGGATAAACAACTTCTCGTTATAAATTAAAAGCAGGGGTTAAGCTGTTATGAAGGTATTTCCGGAAGATTTACTTTATAGTCGTGAGCACATCTGGGTACGAGTTGACGGAGATATGGCTACTTTAGGTATCACCGATTACGCTCAGGAAAGTTTGGGCGAAATATTGTCTATAGATTTTCCCGAAATTGATACATATATAGAGCGTGACGAAGTTTTCGGATCCATTGAATCAACCAAAGCAGTTGTGGATTTGATCTCTTCGGTTAGTGGCACAGTTGTCAGTATCAATGAGGACATAATTGATGACATTGGTATAATTAACAGTGATCCGCACGATATGGGATGGCTCATTGTTATTGCAATGGATGATGTGGCTGAATTAGATGATCTTTTTGATGCCAGAGGATACAATGATTTTATTATGCAGGATGAGGCTGGCTGAATCCACTTCCAAAGGTTTCTTTGGGGTTCATACCCGTGATGATGTGGCGGTTTTTAAATTATAATCAATATAATGCATTTGAAAATATGGCTATTGATGAGGCCATATTTAGGGAAACTATAAAGGACAAGAAGAAACCGACGATTCGATTTTATGGGTGGCGCCCCGCGGCAGTCTCCATTGGTTATTTTCAAGATTCCCAAAGCGAGTTAAATTTAGAACAGTGCGGCAATATGGGGTTTGATGTTGTCCGAAGGCTAACGGGTGGCAAGGCTGTTTTTCATAATGATGAGATTACGTATTCGGTTGTAGCCGACGCTCAGGAGAAATCTTTTCCCGCGGATATTTCAGGCACATATAAAGTAATCAGTGATTGCCTTATTCAAGGCCTGGCTTATTTAGGGATAAAGGCAAATCTCGCCCCCGCCGGACGAGCCACGAAAGACCTGGAGCTGAGGGCTTGCTGTTTCTCTGTTCCTTCCAGAAACGAACTATTAGTTGACGGCCGCAAAATTTGCGGCAGCGCTCAAATGAGGACCAAGGGCGGCTTTTTACAACAAGGTTCATTGCTTTTAACTTTTGATCCGGTAAAAGCTCTATCAGTAATTTTGCCTGTTAGTACGCCCGAGCATTTGGCAAAACTAAGCAAAACAGTGGCGGCAGTTAACGAAGGAGTTGCTAAGCCCATAGAAGCAAAGGAGATTTGCAATTCGCTGAAAAAAGGTTTTTCCGATGTATTGGGAGTCCAAATAGCCGAAGAATCACTGACGCCGGGAGAAATTATACTGAAAAATGATTTAATGAAGAAATATGAAGATTTGAACTGGAATGTAAAAAAAGGAAAAATATTTTAAAAAAGGTTAGTTATTACAATGGTAATTAAGGATTTAATAGCAAAAGAAATTTTTGAACAAGCAGGCTATGCAGCCCCGGCATATTCGCCGGGCCCAAGAATCAGGCTGGATGCTAATGAAAATCCATTCAGCCTGCAGGAGCCATTGAAAAAAAAACTTCTCGAAGAGATGGGTAAGGTTGATTTCAATCGATATCCTGTGGCTGGATCACCCGGATTGCGCGAAAGGTTTGCCGGTTATTTCGGCGTAGATCGGGATATGGTTATGCCGGGAAACGGATCAGATGAACTGATTCAACTTTTATGTTTGACGCTAAAAGGTAAAATAAACGGGGTATTGGTGCCAGTTCCGACTTTTGTTATGTACAAAATTATTGCGGTGAATACCGGCAATAAGGTGGTAGAAGTGTCTCTTGATCAGAATTTTGACCTCGATACAGAAGCCATGCGGGGCAAAATGGAGAAAAATTTTCCCGCGTTGGTTTTTTTAAGTTATCCGAATAGTCCAACCGGTAATTTGTTTAGTCTTGATAAAATAGAAGCAATTCTCAAAAAAGCTCCCGGCGTAGTCGTCGTTGACGAGGCTTACGGAGCCTTTGCGGGGGACACTTTGGTGCCCTTATTAAAAAAATACGATAATTTAATTATTTTAAAGACCTTGTCCAAGTTGGGTATGGCCTCAATGCGACTGGGTTTTTTAATCGGCAATAAAGATATTATTGCTCAATTGGATAAAGTGCGATTACCTTATAATATCAATTCATTATCACAAACAGCGGCTAACTTTTTTCTGGACTACCAGATGGAATTTGCCGGTCAAGTCCAGGAAGTGGTCAAAAGACGCGCAGAACTCTATCTAGCGTTGCAGGAAATTGCCGGAATTAAGCCCTATCTGTCCCGGGCTAATTTTATTTATTTTAGTTGCATTTTTGATGCGGATCGCATATATGCAAACCTAACTGCAGCGGGTATCTATGTGAAGAACCTGAATAAGCCGCCTCGAATGAAAAACTGCATGCGGGTTACTGTAGGAAATCTTAAAGAAAACGCGGCCTTTATTAAAGCTTTAAAGAGCGTTATTTCTGAGTTGGGAGCGTGATTTAAAACTGATTGTAAATTTTTAGGGTAGTTTACGGCACAAGATTTTCTTGGCGTTGTCGTACTGCCCTTTTTTTGCGCCTGTACCAATGCATATTAATTAACTTAAATATAAATAATAAAAAACTGGAGGAATTAATTTGGAAGTAAAAGTAATTGACAACGATGTGGAAAAAGCCCTTAAAATCTTAAAAAACAAACTTTCCAAGAGTGGCTTATTTAAGGAATTAAAAGTTCGCCGTGCTTATGAAAAGCCATCTGTGAAGAAAAAGAGAAAAACAATTGAGGCCCGCCGCAGATTGGCCAAGACTCAAAGACGTCGTCCTAATTAATACCATTTGTTTAACTATATTTAGTGGCTGACCATCATCAGTTACGGGAGTTACAATATGGATGAGAAACAATACGTTGTTGATTCATTATCTATTGAAGAATCATGGCGGGTATTTCGCATTATGGCGGAATTTGTCGATGCCATTGAAGTTCTTTCCGATGTTCATAAAGCGGTGACGATATTTGGTTCCGCACGTGTTGCGCCAACGGACATTTATTATCAAAAGGCTGAGCATCTGGCGCAACTTTTGGCTAAAAATGGATTTAGTGTAATTACCGGAGGCGGCTCCGGCATTATGGAGGCGGCCAATAAAGGCGCTGCTGAAGCCGGGGGGCAATCTGTGGGCATGAATATCCGTCTGCCCTTTGAACAAAAGCCGAATCCCTATGCCAATATCCGTATTGATTATAAATATTTCTTTACCCGCAAGGTAATGTTTGTCAAATATGCCGTTGCTTACGTCATTATGCCCGGCGGTTTCGGCACGATGGATGAACTTTTTGAAGCGCTGACTTTAATTCAAACAAAACGAATCAAAAGTTTTCCCTTAATCCTGATGGGTAGAGACTATTGGCAAGGCCTGTTGGATTGGTTGAAAAAGACGATGCTTGCGGAAGGCAAAATTCAACCCGCCGATCTGGAATTAATTCAAATCATTGATGATCCTGAAGAAGTTGTCAAACATATAAAAAAATATGTCATAGTATAATCCAGTAGTTGAGTCCCTTATGACTTTAGAAAAAGTTTTTGCCGACCTGAATAAGGGTGTTTTTGCGCCTTGCTATCTTCTCTATGGAGAAGAAGAATATCTAATTACCGAAGCTCTCCAGAAAATATTGGATTTAATTATGCCCCAAGCCGATCGTGATTTTGGGCTTTTTTCTCTTGACGGCGAAAACGCCGATATTGATAGCCTCAGCGATCTCATTTTAACTCCTTCATTGCTGGGCGGAAGGAAAGTGTTTGTAGTTCAAAATACTACTATTTTTCACTCCCGTGAAAATTTAGCCGATTTGATTTCAAAGATTAGAGAAAATATTGATGAACAACCGGCGAAAGCGGCAAAATATTTTCTAACTTTTTTGAAAATTTCCGGGTTTACTCTGGAGGATTTGCAGGGTGCCGGTTGGAAAAAGATAACTGACGAACAATGGCATAAAGCCGTTGAAGGCGATGCAGGAGAAGACCGGGGGAAATGGTTGCCCCGGATTATCGATATTTGTGTTTCCTTGGGTCACTCTGCCGCATCCGGCGCTGATAAGGCCGATAAACTGGCGGAGTTGTTTGCGAAGGGACTTCCGGCGGGGAATTGCATAATCCTCACCGCGGATACAGTGGATAAAAGAAAAAAGATTTTTAAAATAATCTCCGATGCCGGCGTTGTTCTTTACTTTGGGCAAACCAAGGGTGAGGCGGCCCAGAAGGAATTACTGAGAAATCAAGCCCGGAAATTATTGGAAAGTTACGGCAAGAATTTAACCCCGGCCGCCTGGATTGCGCTCGGCAAAAAAACGGGATTTGAATTGCGCCCTTCGCTTGCTGAATTGGAAAAACTTATTTTCTTTGTAGGGGATCGCGGTAGCGTTGAAGAAAAAGATGTCGAAGAAGTTGTCGGTAAAACCAGGGAAGATTCCATATTCGATTTAACCACAGCCTTAAGCCAGAAAAATCAGCTGGCCGCCCTTGCCGCATTGAAGGCACTGCTGGATCAAGGCCTTCATCATCTGATGATCTTGACCATGATCGTCAGGGAAATACGATTGCTATTGCAGGCCAGAATCTTAGTTGATTCAGGAAAGCTGCCCAAATTTAACAACAATATGGAGTACGGCTGGTTTTCGAAGAATATCCATCCCGCATGCAGTGGACTTGCGGCTACGATGGATTTGCCGAAAGATTTTTTGACTAACAAGCACCCTTTTGTTGTTTTCAATGCAATTCGCAACTGCGGACGTTTCTCCTATCCGGTGCTGCTAGGTTATCTCGATGACCTGTTGGGTATCGACCGGGCCATGAAATCCTCCGCCACGTCTCCGCAATTGCTTCTGGAAAATTTTCTCATTACAGCCTGCGCTAAAGCTTACTAATTTTACTCTGAGCATGTCTTTGGGCTCGAGAAAGCCTGTGGGCGGTTCCCTTTTTATTGACAGGGCGGCTGTTTTCTTCATCGTCCTCATCTTTTTGGACCGGTAATTGGTCATATGCTGATGCTGACGATTGCCTGCTGACAATGGATTCAAATTCAGCAGATGATAGTGTGGCTTTACCCCGGCGTGTCGCGTAAGATGATATCTCCCGATCGGAAGAAATCACAAGGATTTCCTCATCGGCAGAAGCGGTGATTCTTTTCAGAACGTCATCGGCCTTCACGCCACGGCTTGAGTAGATGATGGAAATGCCGCAGGAATATTCGCGCTCTTCCTGCGCTGATCCGCTTTCCCAGCCGTCAAAGACCACGGTAATGCGGTGATCTTTTCTTTTTCGGTAGTCCGCCAGCCACGCGATTAAAGCCTTCCGTCCCGCATCGAGACTCTGCCGCTCAAAACGCTTCAGGCTAACCGACTGGCGGATCAGGTTATAACCGTCAATTAAAATATGCATGGTGAATTCTGGCATATAGCTTCTCAATATTCAATGAAAAAAGGTTTGGTATTTTCCTTGACTTGACGGCTGTCAGTCTGTTACGTTCAGTTAGCTGTTGGTGATGTTAAAGCTATTGGCATCTGCCCTAATAAAAATCACTCTGGATATATTATGTTTCAAAATAAAAAAATAGTGGTTGTCATGCCGGCCTATAATGCGGAAAAAACTATCCTCAAGACCTATGAGGAGGTTATGGCTCAGGGCATTGTGGATTTAGTTATTTTTGTCGATGATGCCAGTTCCGATAATACCGCGCAAGTCGCGGCAGGCCTTCCCCAGACAAAGCTTTATGTTCACAAGCAAAATATCGGTTATGGCGGCAACCAGAAAACCTGTTATCGATTGGCCCTGGACGAAGGAGCTGATATTGTGATCATGGTTCATCCGGATTACCAATACACGCCCAAACTGATTCCGGCAATGGCGGCAATGATCAGCGGTGGGCTTTATCACTGCGTGCTGGGATCCCGAATTCTGGGAGGAAACGCCTTGAAGGGCGGTATGCCTGTTTGGAAATATATTGCCAATCGTTTTTTAACATTAACAGAGAACATTTTAATAGGCGCCAAGTTATCTGAATACCATACCGGATACCGTGCTTTTTCCCGGAAGCTTCTATTGCGCCTGCCTCTGGAAAATAATTCCGATGATTTTGTTTTTGATAATCAAATGCTCACTCAGACAATCTGGTTTGGTTATACCGTGGCGGAAGTAAGCTGCCCTACAAGTTATTTTCCGGAAGCATCTTCCATTAATTTAACCCGCAGCATTAAATACGGCTTCGGTTGCTTAAAAACAGCCTTAAATTATCGGCTGGCCAAAATGAAAATCATGTCTTGCAGGATGTTCCCTATTGATGAATAAAAAATTTAAATATTTAATTATCATATTTTTAATTGTAGCTTCTTTTATTGCCTTTGGCCGGATTCTGGGCAATGATTTTGTAAATTATGATGATAATGATTATATTACTGAAAACAATCATATTAAAGCAGGGCTTAGTTCAGAAACGATCAAATGGGCGTTTAGTGCTGTTGTCTCCTGTAACTGGCATCCCCTGACTTTACTTTCCCATGCTCTGGATTGGCAACTATTCGGAGCAAACGCTTTCGGCCATCATTTTGTAAGTCTATTGTTGCACATTGGCAGCGCTATACTTCTTTTTCTTTTCTTAAATAAAACTACAGGCACGCTTTGGCCTGCGGCATTTGTCGCCGCTCTTTTTGCCCTGCATCCTCTGCGGGTGGAATCAGTCGCTTGGGCATCTGAGCGCAAAGATGTGCTGAGTATATTTTTGGGGTTAGCAAGCATTTACGCTTATGCATATTATGTCGAAAGCTCTAAACTTTCCAAGTATTTTATTTCTTTAATTCTTTTTGCTTTGAGTTTGATGGCCAAACCCATGCTGGTAACCTTGCCTTTTGTTTTGTTGCTTCTTGATTATTGGCCGCTTGGCCGCTGGCCAAAAGCAGGGGAACAGCAGTTGTTGCCGGTCAGTAACGAGAGTGAATTGATAAAAAAGAAAGGTAAGCAGCGCAGGGCTGATTCCACTAAAGAAAAAAAGATATCCGTGCCGCCGGGAAATCACGCTAAAACAATTCATTATTATCTTTTGTGGGAAAAGCTCCCTTTTGTTTTATTAGCACTAGCATCTTGCATTGTGACCATCTGGGCTCAACAAATTGCCATTACTGCCATGGAACAGCTGCCATTGATAGATCGGCTTCTCAACGCGATTGTTTCTTATGTCCAATATCTTATGAAAATATTCTGGCCGGTTAATCTGGCAGTTTTTTATCCATATGACCAATCATTGCAATCATGGCGAGTCTTCGGTATGGCCTCAATTTTGCAGTCATGGCAATTTTTCGGTCCAGCCTTAATTTTACTGGGGACCAGCATTGCCGTTATTTATGCCATTAAAAAAGCGCCTTATCTCTTTGCGGGTTGGTTTTGGTATCTCGGGACTCTTGTTCCCGTTATCGGTTTGATGCAAGTGGGAAGACAGTCTATGGCTGATCGCTATACTTATTTCCCTTCCATTGGTATCTCCATCATTCTAGTTTGGGGCGTCTTTTATTTACTGCCTAAAAAAAATATGCGTAAAATGATTTTAATTCCTGCCGCAGTCATTCTTCTTGCCGTCTTAACATTTTTAACATGGCAACAGTGTGGCTACTGGAAAAACAGCATTTCTCTTTTCAGCCATGCCTTGCAAGCAACTAAGGATAACTTTGTGGCTCACAATAATCTCGGTTTAGCTTTATCCGCTGACGGTAAATATGAGGAAGCCATTGCCCATTATCGTGAAGCAATTAAGATTAATCCATATGCCGATCTTAGCTATTTCAATCTTGTCGTCGATCTGATTAAGCAAGGCAGGATTGAAGAAGCTATTGCCGTAATTAAGATCAACCCCGATCAGCAAAAAGCTCATTCCCATTTAGGAGGTGTATTGGCTGCTCTGGGTGAGAAGTTGGCTGCTCAGGGTAAGAAGTTGGCTGCCCAAAGAATGTATGAAGAAGCTATTACTCATTGCCTTGCGGCAATTAAGATAAATCCCAATTATGATGATTCCTATTGTTATTTGGCCAATTTGTATATGAAGCAGGGGAAGATTACAGAAGCCATAGATAATTACCGTCAGGCAATTAAGATTAATCCTGATAACGCTGATGCCCATTTTAATTTAGCCGATGTATTTTTAAAACAAAACAAGATTGACCAAGCCATCGAGCATTTCCGTGAAGCTGTCCGAATTAACCCTTCTTCTTTCGCGTGCCTTAATAATCTGGGCGTTAATTTAGAAAAACAACTTAAACACGACGAAGCGATTTACTATTACCGTAGAGCAATGCTTATCGCGCCCAAAAACCCCGGTATCCATTTTAATTTAGGTGTAGCTTTAGGCAATAAAGGAGAATTGCAAGAAGCCATTGAAAATTTTCGCCGGGCAATTGATCTCAAGCCTGATTATGAAGAAGCTAGGCGCGCATTGAAATTGGCGCAGGAGATGGATCGACAAAATCGTTAATTACTATTTGCGGCGGTTTTCAGCGCGGGTATTGTTTGTGAATAATCACCAGTGCCGAAGACGGAAGCGCCGGCTACAAGGACATCAGCGCCTGCCCGGGCGATTCCTGCGATATTGTTTAAATTGACCCCACCATCAACTTCCAGCAGCGGCTTATTGGACAAAGCACTTAACATTTTTTTTGCTTTACTGATTTTTGGCAAAGTTGTTTTAATGAATTGCTGTCCGCCGAATCCGGGGTTGACACTCATAATTAGCAGCAGATCAATATCGGGAAGGATTTCTTCAATTTGCGTTAAAGGTGTTGCCGGATTTAAAGACACGCCGGCCTTTTTCCCGGCCTTTTTAATCATATCGATTGTCCGGTGAAGATGATTGGCGGCTTCTACATGCACAGTAATGATATCGGCTCCGGACCGCGCAAAAGATTCAATGTGGTTTTCGGGATTTTCAATCATCAAATGCACATCAAAGGGCAGTTTTGTTGTTTTTCTCAAGGCTGATATTATCGCCGGCCCCATTGTGATATTTGGCACAAAATGACCATCCATTACATCGATATGAATCCAGTCGGCTCCCGCTTTTTCCACGGCAGTTATTTCTTCGCTAAGTATGCTGCCATCAGCAGAAAGTATGGAAGGGGCGATTAGTATCATCTAAATTTTACTCCTTTGCGTGTTTTGTAATTATACTAAAGTGTTGTTGCTGTCAATCTGAATAAGGCGGAAGGGGATTAGGCTGAAGACTGAAGCGAAAACAGAAAAGAATTTAAATTTTCCTTCTTAAGCCTTAAGCCTAACAGTCTTCAGTCTTGTTTGTTCCTTCAGCCTTCAATCTTATTCAAAGGAAAAGCTTGACACCAATGCGGAAAAAACTAAATATACAGGCATGTATATTTTATATAATATAATTTTATTTGCGGCTGCCTTTGTTATATTGCCGTATTTCTTGCTGAAAATGGTTTTTACAGGCAAGTACCGTAAAAGTTTGGTCCAGAAGCTGGGCGGCAGGCAGACGCAAATCCTGGCAAATTTAGGAGATGGGCCACGCGTTTGGATTCATGCCGTATCGGTAGGTGAAGTTACCGCCGCCGCGCCGATTGTCGCTTCGCTAAAATTGAAAAGACCGGAAATAAAAATAATCTTTTCCACCAGTACGGAAACAGGCCGGCAAATGGCACAGCAATTGGTCAAGGAGGCTGATGCTTTTATCTATTTTCCTCTGGATATCCCGTATGTTGTTCGTAAAATTATAAGATTAGCCAAGCCCGCTGTTTTTGTAATGGTGGAAACAGAGCTATGGCCTAATTTTCTTCAGGCTTGTAAATTAAGCAAAGTAAAAACATTGATGGTTAATGGAAGAGTTTCGCCCCGTTCTTACAATAAATACCGGCTGACGAGGTGTTTCTGGAAGAGTGTACTTGCTGATCTCTGCGCCGCCGGAATGATCGCGGAAGTTGACGCATCCAGGATAAAAAGCATTGGTATGGCTCCAGACCGCATTGAAGTGCTGGGAAACGCCAAGTATGACGCTTTAGCGGCGATAGCCGCTCCGGCCCTACAGGAAGAAATTGCGCGCTGGGTTAATCGGCAGATTGGTGAGAGATTTTTTGTAGCCGGCAGTACCCATCCGGGCGAAGAAGAAATAATTATTAGAGTATATCAACAATTGTTAAAGCATCATCCTGATTTTAAATTAATTATTATTCCTCGGCATGTGGAAAGAACGGCAGTGATTATGCAACTTTTTCAATCAGCAGGATTGCCCGATATTATTACAATGACCGATATAAATAACGGCAAAATACGCGAAAAAGAACATATTCTTATTGTTGACGTTATCGGAGAGCTCTTCAAGATTTATTCTCTGGCCACCATTGTCTATTGCGGTGGAAGCCTTGTTCCCAAAGGCGGGCAAAACATTTTAGAGGCGGCAGCCTGGGGCAAGGTTATTTTTTATGGCCCGTCCATGGAAGATTTCAGCGAAGAAAAAGTTTTGCTGGAAGACGTTGGTTGCGGTGTGACCATCAGCAATGAAGAGGAACTACTGCAAGGCGTTCTTCAGGCTCTGGAGCATCCTGAAGGACTGGAAACCAGAGGTGCCAGAGGTAAGGCAGTTGTTGCCGCCAATATGGGCGCCGCTGTCAGATATGCTGAAATGATTAATAGGGAACTAGGCTGAAGCAAAGCCCGGCGCATGCCGGGGTAATTAAATTATGCGGGACCATACCAAGCTTAGGGCTAATTCAGCTTTCCACCCCCTAACCCCTGCCAGCGTGGGACATTAACGATTGTGAGAGAGGTGGTAGTCGAAAGCCGTGTCCTCCGCTGGCGGAGGTGTCACGAAGTGACGGAGGTGGATAAAACACAAATGGCCGTTAAATCCGATGATAATTACAGCTATAATAAAAAGTTGCAGCCGCTTGCAAAACAGTTACGAAAGAGCTTAACCAAGTCAGAGGCCTGCTTATGGAAATATACCTTAAAAGCGAAACAGTTAAGGGGATATTCGTTCAGAAGACAACGGCCGATTTTTTCTGTAAGGAATTAATGTTAATTATTGAGCTTGATGGGATTACTCATGACAGTGAAGTCTCACTGGTAAAAGATAATCGGCGTGAAGAGCGGTTGGCAGAGGCTGGATTTAAAATAGTAAGATTTACCGATGAGGAAGTTTTAAATAATATGGATGGTGTCGTATCGGAGCTGGAAAGAATTATTGGCGAGATTGAGGCTTCCACCCCCTAACCCCCGCCGGCGGGGGACATTAGATCTCCCCCGTGCCAATTAATCCTTTAGCCTTCATCCTTCCGCCTAAACTCCTTCAGCTAATTCCCTGTCGCAAAGTTTTTGCCAGGCAGTAAACACTCTATTTTTTCTAACAGAGCAAAAAGAGTCGTTTTGTCCAGCGCGGAAATTGCAATGGCATCAAAGCGCGAAGCAAGTATTTTCAGCAAATCTTTATCGGGGAAACGGTCCGCCTTGTTAAAAATTCGAATTACCGATTTGTTGTTTATCTCCAGATCTTCCAATATCTTTTCCACGGCGGTTATCTGTTCTTCAAACTGATTATTGCTGATATCAATTACATGCAAAAGTATATCCGCCTCTTTGAGCTCATCGAGTGTCGCGCGGAAAGCGCTGAAGAGTTCCTGCGGTAGATTACGGATAAAGCCAACCGTATCGGTGATGATTGCTTCCGTATCGCGCGGAAAGCGCAGGCGCGCGCTTTTTGTGTCCAGAGTGGCAAAGAGTTTATCCTCCACCAAAACGGCGCTTTTAGTCAGCGTATTTATCAGCGTTGATTTTCCGGTGTTGGTGTAACCGACAATAGAAATAACCGGCAGGCCTGATTTCTCCCTTTTGCCGCGCCGCTGGTTCCGGGATTTGGTGATCGCCTTGAGGTCTTTTTCCAGGCGTGAAATCCTTTCACGAATTCGGCGACGGTCAATTTCCAGTTTTGTTTCGCCGGGGCCGACACCGCCGATACCTCCAGCCAGGCGGGACAGCGATGCGTCCCGATGCGAAAGCCTGGGCAGCAAATATTTTAACTGCGCCAGTTCCACTTGTATTTTACCTTCGCGGCTATGGGCGCGCCTGGCAAAAATATCCAGAATAATTTGGGTGCGGTCGAGGATTTTTAATCCGGTAAAATCGCTAATCGAGCGCATTTGCGCCGGCGTCAGTTCATGATCAAAGATCAGCATATTCGCGCCGATTTGTGTCGCTCGCAGGCTGATTGCTTCGAGCTTGCCTCTGCCCGCCATAAATTTAGGGTCCGGATGAGGCCGGTATTGGATTTGCGCGTCAAATACCTCCACACCGCAGGTGTGTGCCAGTTGCGCCAGTTCGTCGAGCGATGCTTGCGCGTCAGCCAGAGGATTTTTCTCCACGCGCAAAAGAATGGCTTTTTCTCCCGCCTCGGTTTTACGGATTTTTTGCTTTTTGGCAAATTCATCTTCCAACGCGGCAATGAAGGAAAGAAAGTTTATAGTAAGTGAGTGTGGTTCCGCGGGATTCATAATCTGCCAGTAATCGCCTGCCGGATTTTCCGGCACAAGATGCGCAAAATGGAGCTTTCCGGCAGAACCGTCTGGCCGCACCTCCAGCGCGCCGATAAGGTCGAGGCGGAGGTGCGATAAGTCGGTTAAATCTTCATCCGATAATTCTTCATTATTCAAGTGAGTGTGAATCAGCCTAAGCCCCTTGAATCGCTGTGACGATGAGCGGAATCCATCAAGTGAAGGGATTAAAATGTTTTTGGAATCGCCAATGATTATTGTGTTTATTTCACCCCGGCGGCTGATGAGCAGGCCGATCTGGCGATTTATCTCTCGGGAAAAAAAGGATAAATGACGGGCCAGATCATGGCTGATAATAACTTCCTGCGGGATGCGTTTGTGCCCCAAGCGCTCTATTTGTTTGATTTGCGTTGCGGCCAGTCCTGCTGTATTTCCGGTAATTTTATGAATAGTCGCTGATCCTTTTGTCTTTTCTCCGTTAGGAGATTAAGTGAAGCGTATATCGTGAAGCGATGTCCCCCGCTGGCGGGGGTAGGGGGTGGACGTGTTAATGTCTCAGTAATATTCAGGTAAGTTAGCGATGGGTAAATCTTTATCCACCTCCGTCACTGCGTGACACCTCCGCCAGCGGAGGATACGGCAAACCCATTTAGATTTTTACCTATCACATTTCATTCATATTAGTCAAAAAGATCGCGTGACCTTCAGGGGATTAGGTTTTAATCCCTGCTTGCGCGGGATAGTTCGACTAGCCAATTCTGATGCGCTGCGCTTTCAGAATTGGAGTCTCACTAAAAAACCCCGGAAGATTATCTTCCGGGGTTTTAAATTAACAGCTTAACAACGGCACTCGTGTTTTTAGAAGGTCAGAGTCAGTTTGTTGATCAGCATGAAGTCGTTATTAAGCGAGTTAGCATTGTTATCGCCTTTGTAATAATCACCGGTGAAGAGATAACCGGCGCCCAGCATATAGGAGAGGTTATTAGTGAGTTTGTAAGTGCCGGTAACGTCAATTTCCCAACCGTATGTTGCGTTGAGGACACCTGCCGGTTTCTTGTCGGCTGTCGCGTAAGAAAGTGATGCCATAATATCCAACTTGGCAATCGGCCTTACACCTGCTCTGCCCTGGAAGAACCAGACGTTAGACATGCCGTCTGCCGTAGTAGGCGCGGCATCGTTGAGATTGGGGTTTTGTGTTGGAGAGTAACCAGGAATAGCGCCAACCCAATAGGTGATGTCACTATTAAAAAGAATTAAACAGGGATTCCAATCTCTGCCGCCATTGACGAGCAGGCTATTGCCTTCTTTTTTATCGAGAGTGTTGGGATCATCGCCGGAAATATAGGCAAATGTGCCACCCGCATAAACAATGCCGAAATCGGCCATGGCATCAACAAAGACACCAAGATTTTCCATCTTTACATTTGAACCGGATTCCTTGTCTTGCCAGGTGCCCCAGAAGTAATCAACTTCCGCCTGAACTTTGACCGGCCCGAACTGAGCTATAGCGTAAGGCTGTAGACAATAAAACAAGGAGGTGTAGCTGGCAGCTGGTCTGCTTCTGGCATCGCGTCCCATGGCTGTCAGAAGACCGGCTTCACCGCCACTCCATGTATATCTAGCAGCGGCCACATATTTATCTCTATCGTTGTCAGTGTATGTGGAGCCGGCTACAGCAGAACTGCTTTTATCATCCAGCTTGACGATTTGCATGGTGTAGTACCAGGGGCCGGTTGTGTTGCTCCAGGCGACTTTGCCCCGAGGCGTAGAAGAGTCCATAAATACAGTTCCCCAGGCGCCATCATTAAAATAACCAGCACGGAAAGTGCCGATAGGCGAGTCATATTGAACGTACGCCCAATCGAAAGCGATGTTTTCATTTTCAGCCCTGGTTCCGGCCGAATCTATCGCTAAAGTCGTTGGAGCTTTGCTGGAATCAGTTCTCGCGCCGCCCCAGATTCTTTCCATGGCGTCAAAGCGTGTGACCAGCTTCAGGCCCGGAGAGACAATAAAGTCAGTCTGGACGCGCAGTCTCTGATAGTAGAAGGCTGTGCTGGGCCCGTCAGTGCCGGTGTCTTTTACCAACTTGGTTTTATCCAGATACATGCCGGCCGCGTAAAACGAGCCGTTAAACTTTACATCGACGGCGAAAGCCTGCGCGCTGAAAGCCAGGACAAGCCCCAGCGACACCAATACTAACCAAAATCTCTTCATTTTTTCCTCCTTAGAATTCGTCAATTTACATATAGTTAAATGAGTTATCATCGGGAAAATAGTATGTCAAGGTTTTTTCTATTTAAATTAGGAATTTGTGAAGCGGTGTCCCCCGCTGGCGCGGGATAGTCCCGATAGCCTTTGGCTACGGGATGAATTCAGCTACCAAATATTACTGCACTACGTTTGTAATATTTGAGTTTCATTCATTCAACTTACAGATATTTCTTCACTGCGTTTGTGGAGCTCCCTGAAAACCGCCGCAGGCAATTTTTGAAAAATGCGACATCCCGTGCCGGGGCAATATCTGAGTTTCATTGATTCGACCAGCAATTTTCAGTGCGTCGCAGATGACCTCGTGTGACCCTATAGTGACCTTTAGGTTACTTCGCTTCTGAAACCTGGGACTCACTACCTCCGCTGCGCGGGATAATTCGACCAGCAAGCTTCAGTGCACTTTGTTTCTGAAGCTTGGGTCTCATTAAAAAACCCCGGGAGAGGTTTTCCGCCCGTTCTCCCGGGGTTTTAAAATAAAAGTTACAACTAAATACTAAACAAACTTGCTGCTCCTAGAAAGTCAGGGTCAGCTTGTTGATCAGCAGGAAGTCGTTGTTGAGGACATTACTATCACTCCAGCCTTTGTAATAATTACCGGTGAAGAAATAAGCGCCGCCCAGCATATAGGACAGGTTATTGGTGAGTTTGTAAGTACCGGTAACGTCAACTTCCCAACCGTAATCGGAGCTGTTGACAAAGCTCGGTTTCTTGTCTGCTGTCGCGTAAGAAACTGATGCATTGATATCCAACGCGGCAATAGGACGGACACCGCCTTTGACCTGGCCGAACCAAGCATTGCTCATCACGCCGCCTGCAGGAGCAGGTCCTAAGCTGCCGACCAAATATCCGCTGGGCAGGTAGCCATAACCGGCGATTGGTCCAGCATATTTGTTACGTTCGTAACCGAACATAATCAAACAGGGGGTGAAATCCACTCCGCCGTCAACAAGCCCGCCTTCTATTTTGGTAGAAGTGGTGGGATCATCGCCTGAGACATAAGCGAACGTGCCGCCTACATAAGCAATACCGAAATCGGCTACGGCATTAACGTAAGCACTAAGGTTGGCTATGTCTAACGACGAACCATGGGGATAATGCAGGGAGTCATACTCAAAAGTAGCTTTACCGAAAGCGTAATTAACTTCCGCTTCCACAGCTATCGGACCAAACTTGGCTTTGGCGTAAGGGTTTACACTGTAAGCATACGCGAGAAGATAGTCGGGCATGGGGTATGGTTCCACAGAAGTATCGGCTCTGCCACCGGCGACGCGTTTGTAAGCACCGAGTAAGCCGATCTGGAGGTCCTTATTAGGCGCATAGATGAGACATGCGCTGTAACTGTCGTTATCGTTATCGGTAACGTTATTGGTCAAAATGGCAGAGTTGCTAAAGTCCTGATTTTTGCCAATTTTTACATTGAAAAAAAGTGGTCCGACAGGAACTGTATAAGTGATTGCCCCGATCGATGCCCCATTGATAGCGTTATTGCCGAAAACTGTTCCCCAGCCGTTA
>Ga0208495_1000239_pt1 | contig 23264 bp, 17 predicted proteins | sample CryBogmetaGMA14M_FD_184551 | JGI IMG/M metagenome (GOLD analysis project Ga0208495, IMG submission 184551) | Freshwater microbial communities from Crystal Bog, Wisconsin, USA - MA14M (SPAdes) | ecosystem: Environmental > Aquatic > Freshwater > Lake | place: Crystal Bog, Wisconsin, USA...
CCCCTACGATCAAGCCTGCAACTGCTGCGCCGGATATGGAACCGAAACCGCCAAGAGCAACCGTTGCGAAGGCGATCATGGTGAAAAGAAGGCCCACGTTTGGCTCTACGGGCCAGAAATTCACCAACAAAGCGCCGGCCATGGCAACGGTAGCACCACCAAGTCCCCATGCCAAAGCATTCATTTTCTCGGTAGATATACCCATGTACCTGGCCGCTTGGGCGTCCAGAGCCGTAGCGGTGAGAGCCATGCCCACGCGGGTCCTGTTGAGCAACCACCACATTGAGATAAACGCTACAACCGACAAAATCCCGGCGGCCAGTTTGGTCATCTCTATTATGATATCCGGGCCCAAGACAAAGGACTTGCCGACAAGTATTCCCTGGTGGACGCTCCGGGGATCAGCACCCATGATCAATAGTGCCAGGTTTCGCAAAAAAAGCATCAGGCCGAAAGTCCCAAAAAGCTGAGCCGCCACTGGCCCGCGTAACAGGAAACGTACCAGCCCGTAATAACACACCACACCAAGCAAAAAACCGAACACCGCTCCTACAGGTAACCCGACAAGAGGGTCCACCTTGAAACCCGTTGCAGTAAGCAAGCCGGCATACATGCCGATCATCAGGAACTCGCCATGGGCAAAGTTTACGATATCCATGACTCCAAAAATGATGGTCAAGCCCAAGGCTACGAGGCCAAAAACCAGCCCCATCATAAGCCCTGAGACTACCGCCCTGACTATTTGAAGCAACAATTCATCCATAATAATATCGGCTTTGGAGGCACTGTTCAGAGGAAGACAGACCAGCACTTTCGTGAGCCCTGCTGGGTATGTGGACCGCGATCACTTACTTCTCGTAACCGGGGAGATCTCTAGCCATCCTACCATCCCTTAATAGGGTAAATCATGTCAGCAGTTGCTAATTCGAACGGATACACGATTTCGAGGGTGATATTGCCATCCTTTCCTTTCTGGTACTGGCCGATCATACCGGTTCCCAGCTCGTTCTGACCGATGTCGACTCCGCTTGTGGTGAACTTAATCCCCGCCCAGGGAACGATCAGTTCGGCTGCGTCTATCTTGATCTCATTGGCTGCCTTCTGTATATCTTCAGGCTTTGTGGAACCGGCTTTTTCCAGAACGTAGATCCAGGTCTGAAAGGCCGTGAACGCGCGTGCTGAGGCTCCGCTCAAATCTCGGCCGGTCTTGGCTCTATACATATCGTTGACCTGTTGAGCCACCTTTTTAACCTCGCCTACCCTGGGACTAAACACCGTCCGTGTGAGAATCCCGATAACATCATCACTTAGGGAGGAGAGGAACTCGGGGCTTTCAAATCCGGCATTCTGTCCCCAAACTACCCTTGGTTTCGCTTTTTGAGACTTGAGGGTTTTTATCATCAGGATCGCGTCGGCACCGTAGCCGGCGAAAAGCATAGTCCCAGGTTTGGGGGCCAGGAGGCTCTGGACCTCAGAGGAGAGGTCAGGGGCCTTAGCGGCATAGAGAATGCTCACCTGCGGCTCGAAACCCGTGGCTTTCCCTATTTCTTTGATTGCCGCTTCCACATTGGCACCCCATTCAGTTTTCTCACAGGCAACGACCACGGGAAGGAGTTCTTTCTTATCAACAGCTTTGACACCCCTCACCTTTCCCTGAGTCAGGCCTTCCAAAAACACGAACAAATCTTGGGTAAAAATGGTGTCGTGGGGAGTAGTGCGCCAGAACCATTTATAACCCTCTTTGGTCAGGGACGGGCTGGTAGAAGAGTCGTTGATCATAGGCACGCCGAACCGGTCCGCAACAGCCGCGACAGTTTTTGTAACCGCGGAGTGATAGCAGCCCAAGATGCCTACTACCTTTTCGTCCTGTATGAGCTTTTTGGCCAAGTCCGCTCCAAGTTGGGGATTGCCCTGATGGTCCTGGATGAGGATTTTGACCTTGGCCCCACCCAGGGACTTGATGCCCCCGTTTTTGGCCATGGCCATGTCCAAATCATTCCTGACGTTGTTCGCAATCTCCAGGGCCAACTCAGCGCCATCGCGGAGTTCCTTGCCTTCAGCTGCGGCGCCGCCGGTCATGGGATAAATGAGACCAATCTTGATTTCCTCCGCTGCCATGGCCGGAATGGCCAGAGTAGCGACCATCAAAATGCACAGTGCCGGAATCCAGAGCTTGCGCTGCATGGCTATCCTCCCTCCGGAATGAACAATGACTTAGAGTGAAACGTTGCCCATGATTTGTACACAGTGAACTGTACAGGAGCCCATGTTTAACTGTCAAGGTATTTCTCTCGTGAATAAGTGTGAGTGTGGCTGTAAAATTAGGATGTTATCATGAGCAAGTGGATGCAGCATTCATAAGCGAAGCTCGGATGCAGTCAATTTCTTTGCTCAGTCAGACCATGAATCCAGGCAATTTGCCAGTTGCCAATCACTGAGGCTCGTAAAAAAAAGGATTCAATAAGTTCTGATTATGTTTAATATGTTAGTTTAAATAATGACATAAAAATACTGTAAATATTGTTTTTTCAGTGACTATGCATACAAGTTATGATATGAGTTTCCCCGCCTTAATCGCTCGTGAAGGGCCTTAAGAACCGTCAAGTTGTTGTTGGTCAACGTCTAAATCAGCCGCTAATAATTTAGTATGACCTTATGTGATCGGATATTCCCCTTTATGTGTCTCCTCGCGGCTATAGCCATGCTTGTCAGCGGGAGTGCAGCCACAGCCCAGTTCCTACCGACTCCACTTCCCATAATACCGGCCCCTTGGTGGCTTACCAGCAGCGGATTCTACCTGCAGGCGGGTGCGAGGTACCGCTCAATAGACACATTGCGGATCCGGCAGGAACAAAGCCAGATCACATACCAGGAACCCGGCGTTCCGGCATTTGGACCTAACGTTACAGGCGAGTTCGGCACCGGCACCGGCGTAGCCGGTTATCCTACCAGCCCTCTGCTGGGAAATCTTAATCCCAACTTATCGGGTTTTTGGCAGTACAATAATGGGTTTATCAATTCAAGTGCTCCGGCCGATCCGAGTGCCGCTGCCGGAAATTTTTCATACCCCCAATTGCCTGAGGTCATGCTGGGACGGTTTGTCTATACTCCTGTGGGAGGAGGCGCAACCTCGGCGTACAACATCGGGAGCTTTCAAATTAATGACACCTTTCTCCAGGTGGACAATCCGGCAGGCGTCGCGGCTGCGACCACCAGAGTGAGCTGGAGTAGGGTGATTGACGGCACGTACCCCTCGGGTTCGCCTGAAATGCAGAGCCGATTGTTCGACGGTACCGGGTTTACCTTCGACGCACGCTTCGACCCCGGACTGTGGACTCCTTCCTTTGAATTCGGCTACCAGGCCTCGAACTTTTTCGATGTGTTTTATGGATTCTCATCGTTCAATTACGACGCGGCGGTTTCCCGATCCGCCGTTATCCTGGCCAATTTTGGTCGGCGGGGCTTTACCGACACTTTTTCCTTTTATTCCAACTTGCCAAACAATTGGAGGATTAAGGACTTTAACACAGCCTCGGCGTTGCAACCCTGCGGCGATTCGGGCCTTCCTTTGTGTCCCGGATGCTCTGACTGCCCGGACGAGTTTGTGGCTAATTATCGTATTTGGCCGGATGGGGTGGGGCAAGGGGTTTACCCTGTACGCCAGTTCTACGAAGTGTTTCCAGCAGATGCTCCGAAAGAGAACCTGCGTGAAGAAATCAACCAGAAGGTGGACATTGGTGTTCACGAGAACCGGCTTGGCGGCCGAAGCTGGACGCCCATCTATGGGATCGGAAGGCTGGGTGTCAGCTTGGGTGCTCTGTTAAGTCCCATAACTTACAGAATAAGCGGTACGAAACGGGTAACCTCCCTGGGGCCACGGCTCCCAGGAACGATGTTTGAGAACGCGGCAGAAGTCCAAACCGGTGTCTGGTGGAATGTGGGCGCATTTGTGGGTACGGATCTCCAGATTCAATATGGGTCACTCTTTGCCAGAGGTGCGGTCGAATACAGCCTATGTCGAAACCAGAGTGCCAGCCTTTTCCAGGTGGAAACAACCGTGAATCCCGGCGGCTTCGCCACCCTTATGAGTGCGGGTTTCACGTTCTGACACAGGAGCCATCTTGAGAAAAGTAATTTTATCAACGCTCATCATAATCCTCATCACGCTGCTCCTTCCTGAAGGAGACGCGCAATCCTCGGGCAGATGGGTTGTTTGTTTCAGGGTTGAACTGCTCAGAGGCCCGTACGGAGTCAACCAGACATGTATCCGGTGTGCTCTCGCTGATTCGGGTGGTTATAGCTACGTCTATCCGGGCAGTTCCGGTAATGTCTGCGCCGGTTCCAGGGAGAGCAATTGGAAAACTTTTTCCAAGAGGGCTGATGCCGTTTCATGGATAGACACAAACTGCGGTTGCCGGAGCAGTGCCGATTTACCCGCGCCGCAGTAGGCAATCAGTTTCGCGGTAGATTTCCTTCGACTCGCTACCATTTTACCTGGATTTTGGCCACGTCACGATCTCTCGGTCGATAGAGCAGGAATCCTTTTTCCAGGCCGAAGCGGTAGAGATCCCGGGTAATGCTCACATCCTCCCGGCAGTACTTTTCCAAGAGATCTATCTTCCCATTTCTGAACCATTCGACTGCCTGGAGGCCGTCGCCTGATTTCTTTTTGCCTAAAGTAAACTCCGCCAGATGGTCCAGATGCAGCCGGTGCCCTAGAGCGCCCTGGACTTCTACGAGAATGTCAAGGCTCGGAAGTGCTTTCAAATTCTCACTGGTGTAGGCTCGGAGGACCTCATAGTCGAAGCGGATGTGGTTGAATCCCACTACCATGTCGGCTGATTTAAGAAGCTCAATCAACTCCAAGACATTTTCCTCGGTGAACGTTAGAAATCCTTTTTCTTCCGTATGAGCTACCCCCAGAGACAATCTCATCTTGGAAATGTTTTTCCAGCCACCCACCTCATCAGCGAGTTTCTGGGTTTCAAGGTCGAAGACCACGACCTTTTTTGGTTTCTGAAGCTGAAGAGGTTTCATGGCTGGCATTTTCTTTACCGGCTTACTCATGAGTTCGTCCGGAAACAGCAGCATCGTGGACTTCGACGGAGCATTTCTTTTTGTGTGCATAGTGTTCAACTCCTTGGGATTGAGTAAAAGATCCAGAGTCATAAGGCAGGCCTGCTTATCCAGAGGCTTGTTCCCTGAGCCGCACTTCGGGGAATGGATACAGGAGGGGCATCCGTCTTCGCAGGGACATTTTTGAATCAGCAGGCGGGTTTTTTTCAAGAGTTCTTCTATTACGCCAAAAGCCCGGTGAGCCAGTCCTACTCCTCCGGGGTGACCGTCATAGATGAAAACTGCGGCACGGCAGACCTGCTCATGTTGAGGTGTGCTTATCCCACCGATGTCGTCCCTGTCGCAAAGGGCAAACAAGGGGAACATTGATATTGCAGCATGTTCCAGGGCGTGGATGCCACCCATGAAGTGAAGCTGGGCAAGCTTTATTACATCTTTGATGTTGTCGGGAATTTCTATCCAGATTCCAACTGTTTCGAAATGGACCGGGGGAAGAGAGAGGTCCACAACGCCCAAGAGTTCTTGCCCCGATGTTTTCCGTTTCTCATAAGCAATAATCCGTTCGGTGACCTTCAGCCTCGCCTCACTGACAGTGAAGCCGGGAAAAGTCTTGGTCCGGATCGGAGCTCCCATTATCTGGGTGTCTTTTTCCGAAAGTGCTCGTGTGTAATACGGAAGCTTTGACGGTTTCACAAATATGTTGCGGCGCACAAGATCAAGGGTTGTCACGACATATTGTTTGGCCCGGTGCAGGTAAACTGCTCCTTCATGGCACTCTGTCAAGGCTCTAATGCCTGATGATTTCCCTACAGGGGTATTGGGGCCTTCCAGAAGGATGGAGTAGGACAGCCCTATGCCGCGCAGATCAACATCCAGGTGAGGACGTCTGGACAGAGCGTTGATAGCTCCTTCTTTAGACAGGTAAATGGTCCCTGCTTCCAACAGCTCGTCGAGCACGGACCTTACCTCTGTTTCCGTTGTCCATGGCTCATCCGGCTGTATCGGCAATTCCGCCGCCGCACAGGGTATGTGGCGCTTGAGTACTTCAACGTTCCGAGGATCCAGGACGGCTTCTTCGCAATTTCGCTCAAAGAAGTCTTTTGGATTATTTAAGAAATACTGGTCCAGCGCATCATTACACGCGATCATGACCACGGCGCTGGGCCTTGAACCTCTTCCAACTCTTCCCCCCCGCTGCCATGTGTTCACAATGGTTCCCGGATAGCCCACGAGGAGGCAAAGATCCAGTCCACCCACATCTATGCCCATTTCCAGTGCGGACGTGGAAATCACGCCATCCATGCGACCTGAAAACAGCTTAGTTTCAATTTCACGGCGCTCTTCCGGCAAAAAGCCGGCTCTATAAGAACTGATTCGATCACGCAGAAAAGGCGCTTCTTGGAGAACCCATGTAGTGATGAGTTCCGTTATCTTGCGGGCCCGCGTGAAAACTATCGTCTTTAAACCGCCTCGGACCGCTTTTACAAAGAGTTTTGCCGCCACGGTGTACGGACTAAGAACCGGCTTAAGAAAAACAAAGTGGCGTTCTGCAGATGGAGCCCCTGATCGGGCGACAACCTCCATGGGCTTACCGATGAGCTTCGCGACAAACTCCTCAGGGTTGGCAATGGTGGCTGAACATGCAGTAAACTGTGGGTTGCGACCGTAGTGGTTGCAGATGCGTAGCATCCTGAGAATAACCTGGTTGACATGGCTCCCGAAAATACCCTTGTACGTGTGAACTTCGTCCAGCACTACGTAGGAGAGGTTTGCGAATAATTCCTTCCACAAGTCGTGATACGCCAGGATGGACAGGTGAAGCATGTCGGGATTGGTGATGAGGATGCTGGGCGGTCGGCTTCTGATCTTGCGGCGCTCTGACTCAGGAGTATCACCATCGTACACGGCGACGGTAACCCCGGAGTCCCCTGCCAGGGCGTTAAAGGCATCCCTTTGATCCCGCTCCAGTGCTTTTACAGGAAACAGGAATAGGGCTCTGACGGAGGGGTCCTTGAACAGGCGGTCCAAAACCGGAACTTGGTACGCGAGACTCTTTCCACTGGCCGTACTGGTCGAGAGAACTACGTTTCTTTTTTGAAGTGAGTACCGGATGGCCTCCGCCTGGTGAGCGTAAAGCGACCCTATACCCGCGGACCGGACCAACTCAGTCACCCTCGGATGTATTCCGGCCGGTATGGGCTCGTACTTGGGAGGGCTAGCCTTAGAGGTATGGTGATGAACGACATCCCACCCAAAATTTTCCGGTCGACCCAGCCACTCGAGAAAATTAGTCAGCACTGCTATACCAATAATATCAAGAGATTAACAGTAATGGAACACGAAGCAACCGGATAATATAATCGTAGCCAAGCAGTGTCAACCGTCAATAGCTCGATTCCTGAACCAGGAGAGGTTTGGTGGGTCGTACATCTTTCCGCTGGATCTCAGGAAGACAGCTTGCCACTTGTAATTCCAGTGGGAAAAGGTATTGTCAAGGTACTCTCAACGAGGAGGTTGTGCTGTGGAAAAAAGGGCGTGGGACGACATCAGGGTGGAGAAGGTGAACGAAAACATTACGCGTAAGATGTTTTGGGGCCAAAACATTATGGTGACAAAGTGGGAGTTGGCGCCAGACACTCAGATCCCTGTGCACGATCATGTGAGCGAGCAAGTGACCATGGTTGAGCGAGGATCGGTAACTCTGTGCTTTCCGGACGTGGAAGAAGTCACGTTGAATGATGGTGAGATGCTTATCATTCCTTCATCAAAGCCACACGGGGCGAGAGTGGGGTCGGAAGGATGTACGGTTATGGATTTTTTTTCGCCTATCAGAAAAGATTTGATTGAAGTCGCCACGGCCTACTGTTCCGGAACAGATTCTTCGGAAGAGAAGGGGGTGGCAGGCCATGCGGGAGTGCAGGAAAGGGATCCGTACGACCAACTCAACGGCTTTCTTTCGTCGGTGGGAGTAAAGGTTCCGATTGAGAAACTGAGGGAAGTGCCGCTGGAAATTCTGGCGCGTTATTCCTACGAGAAGGAATGTATTACCATGGGCCAGTTGCGAGGAGTTCTCGGACTTGACAAACAGCAGGCCAAACAGCTTCTCCGAAAGTGGAAGCACGGAGACGATCACAGCGAGTCGAGCTATCGTCGCAGTCTTGAGCGCATGATAATCTTTCCGGAAGGGATCAAGGTCTGGCGGCCCAAGTAAATGCTCCAAGAAAAGAATAAAAAGATAAAGATGGCGGTTCTCAGGAACTTTGGCCTAAGCCCAGTGCAATATAATGAATTTGAAACAAGGCACGGTTTTTTTCGTGACCTGAACGCAGCTCTCATTCGTTTCATGAACCTATCGGATCGGGTCAAAGTGTTGGATGTAGGGTGCGGCACAGGGGCTAGTTCCAAACAAATGCTGGAGTCTATTAAAGAGTGCAGGGTATGGGGGCTCGACAACTCATCTCCAATGCTGAAAATTGCTCGATCCAATATTGGCGTGTCCGAACGGCTTGATTTAGTCTTAGGCGACGCATCCAGGTTGACAGAGTATTTCGATTTCCTTTTCGACGCAGTAGTTTTCAGCGCATCCATTTTTTTGGTCCCTGATTATCAAGATAGCCTGCGGCAGGTGCAGGTGATTCTCAAGTCCGGGGGCGTTGTGGGAATCACATTTATGGACGGCATCTACTCTTCAGACGGTCTGAACCTCATTGCTCTTGCAGATAGTGAAGCAAATGAGGGGGTGAGTCTGAAGAAACCTGTGGATATTGAGGAATTCCGTCATTTTTTTTCTGACACGTTCCCCTGCAATAGATCAAGAAACCAGGATTTTAGTTCTTCGGAAGAACTTCTCAGGCAATTCTTTTCCATACCTGCAATGTCCGCGGGCTTATTTCCGGGATTTGAGTATGAGGAAAGAGTTCGAAAAGTTGGCAAGCTCTTTGACCATATGCCGAAAACAGATGTAATATTCAGATGGGTCCTTATGGTAGGAGTGACGAGCCCTTCAGTCATTTCAGAATGAAAACGTCAGCACAGTTTCCTCCCTGTGTAAAAACACTGAGGGCTTGGTTCTTATCTCATGGACCGATGGATCTGGTAAAGTGATTGTCGGACCTCAATAATGAACTGGATCAGTACAGAAATATAGTCTAATGTTTTCAACTCCCTTTGAAGAAATATATCGAAGAATTTCCTCGCTGCAAGCAGCTATGGCTAGGGACGGATTCGATGGCGCACTCATAATCCAACGTGCCGATCTTTTTTACTTTTCGGGTACCAGTCAGGATGCGCATCTGTTTATCCCGGCTGAAGGCTCGCCAATGCTTGTAGTTCCCAAGAGCCATGTGAGTGCGGCTGAGGAATCGCCTTTGGATTCTGTGATTTCCGTTACAGAATTTTCCGATTTGAAAAAAGCCATGGAATCAGCTCATCGGCCTCTGACTCTTCTGGGAATGGAACTGGACGTCCTACCTGTAAATCTTTACCGAAAGTATGAATTGTTATTTGCTGGTACAACGATCAAAGACTGCTCCCCGCTCATCAAAGAAATACGTATAGTCAAGTCTTCATACGAGTTGAATCTCATCAGACAGGCAGCCCGGATGAATGACGCCATGTTTGCCCAGGTTCCGGAGATTCTCAGGGAGGGTATGACAGAAACCGAGTTTGCCGGGCAGTTGGAGGCCTTTTACCGTAAGAACGGCCATCAGGGTTTGATCAGGGTCAGGAACTTCAACCAGGAAATTTTTTACGGTCACATCATGTCCGGGAGTAATCTAGCGGTTCCGAGCTGTTCGGTGGGACCCACCGGCGGACCTGGGCTGAACCCCTCTCTTCCCTTTGGAGCAGGATTCAGGGTCATCAGGAGAAACGAACCTGTTCAGGTCGACTATGTCGCGGTGGTCGGCGGGTACATTGTGGACCAGGCAAGAACCTTTTTTCTTGGTGAGCCACCGGAGAAGTTTCTTAAAATTCATGCAGTAGCCCTTTCAATACAGCAGGCCATAATGTCCGGAGGAGTACCAGGGGCCTCAAGCGAGGGCCTCTATGAAATCGCAGTTTGCATAGCCCGGGAGGCTGGCATGGAACTGGGCTTCATGGGACACCCGGAACCGGTTCCATTTGTCGGACACGGTGTCGGGCTCGAGCTGGATGAGCTGCCTTTGATAGGCAGGAAATCACCTCATGCGCTGCAAAACGGCATGGTAATCGCTCTGGAACCGAAGTTCATAATTCCTAACGAAGGATTGGCCGGAATTGAGAATTGCTTTGTGGTTACTGAAGGGGGCATGGAAAAGCTTACACGATTTGATGATGAGATTCAGGTCCTTCCCTAGGACGGAATGATTCCGGTTTTTAGTTGAGCGCAACGACGAAGACGATGGTTGATTACAGGGATGAAGGTGAAGTATTCTGAAGAAGTGAATATTCATGCCAAGAGGTATTTCGCTGTTTTAGTTAGACCAAGAAACCCACTGGTCACTGTCATGTTTGAGTGAACATTATTAGTTTGTCCAGAGTATATCAATTGACTGTTTAAACAACATTAACCTAATTACATTAACTTCAATAACTTTTTATGATGGACCCTTGAGAGAACTTCAAGATTAATAAGAATCGGCGTTTGATTGAGGATTGATATCCATTACGGTTACATTGTCTTTCCGAGCAGCCGAAGTCGAAGCAAAAAAATTCTTGACAGTGACAGAACCTAATGTTATTAGGTTAAATACGATCTTACAGGTTTTGATTAGCTAAAATAGTTCAGAAATTTAAATAGTTAAATATTTAAAGAATGGTTTCATCGATAATATAGGTTCTTTGGATGATTCACTCTGCGGATCCGAGGAATCCTTAGTATCAGAGTCTGGAAGTCCCGGGCCATCGATCCAATACCAAACCGCTCGTGAGCACGGTTGGGCTTGCTCGTCCGAAACTGATCTGATTTTGTTTGTCTCAGCCGGGTCTCTGAGCTGTTTTTTGACCTAACAGAGAGAGAAGGAGAGAGAGTATCTTGGCCCTCAGTAAAAAAGCCGAAGACACCAGGGGGCGGATTGTCGACAGTGCTAAGATCCTGTTTGCCGAGAACGGATTCCTAAAAACTACCGTTGTGGATATTTGCAAGCAAGCCGGGCTTTCGGAAGCGGCTCTTTATGAGTATTTCAAGGGCAAAGAAGACTTACTGCTCGCAATCCCAGACCTTTGGGTCTCGCAGCTTCTGGAGGACCTAGACGACCAGATGTACGGAATTAAGGGGGCTTTCAACAAACTCAGAAAATATATTTGGTGGACTTTTCGTCGCGTTGAGGAGTCACCCTCTGATGCCAAGATTGTTTATTTGTTTCTTAAAACCAACGCTAACTTTATGGAAACGGCCGTATATACAAACGTCACAGCTCTTTATCACTATCTCATTGAACTATTTGAAGAAGGCAGTCAATCCGGCGAGATGAAGCCGGAGTTGGACCCTTATGTCGCCCGCAGCATCGTCATTGGCACAATGGACTACAAGGTGATGCGTTGGCTGCTGAAGAACATGGAATATTCCCTGTTCGACAAGCTGGAAGAAACCTTTGAGTTATTCGTGGATGCCTTCGCCAATAAAGTACAAGGAGCAGTCAAGTCGTTCTCTGGAATCAGGAAAGACAACCCACGGTTTGTTGAGGAAAAGGATCGTATCGTGACTCCGTGATGGCTTGGCACATGCTGGTACTCAGGACGGTGTCGTCAAACTTCCAACGAGAGAGTATGTGTCAAGTTGTGCGGGATACAATTCGCCAGCTTTCGCCGACTGCAACAAGGGGCAGGAGGCAAGGATCATTACCCGGTATTTTAGTCATCAAGGAGGGAGTCTCAATGGCCAAACAACTGTTCGAATGGGACTACAGCAAGTACCCTGGGGCCAAGAAATACCCCAATCTTTTCAAACCAATTCAAATCGGGAACCTTATCGTCCCCAACAGGATTAAGTACGCCGCCACCGAAGATAACCTGAACGACCACCAGGGTTTCGTTACCGACGCGGATGTAGCCTACATACGGTCGAGGGCTGAGGGTGTGGTGGGAGGCTTGTGTTTTATGCAGGGAGTGTACATGGATCCCGTCCGCAAAGGGCAGGGGTACGTGGGGCAAGCTGCTGCATGGGATGACAAGTTCGTCCCTGGCTTGAAAAAACTCGCTGACGCCATCCACAGTGAGAAGGCGGTTGCCGGGTTTCAGCTCATGGACTGCGGCCGGGTCGGTTCGGTAGAAGTACCCTTTGGCCACGGACCCTCCGCGGTGCCTCAGCGCCTCCGTATTTTCAGGCCTATGCACGAGATGACCAAGGCCGAGATCAAGGAGATGGTCAAACAGCACGTAGACGCGGCCAAACGCGGAGTGGAGGCCGGCTTTGACATCCTTGAAATCTCCGGCATAGTGGGTTACCTAATCTCCAACTTTATCTCCAGCTACACCAATCGTCGTACCGATGAGTATGGTGGAGACATCCGAGGCCGCATGAGGGCGGTGGTGGAAATAATCCAGGAGGTCAAGGCCGCAGTCGGCCAAGATATCCCCTTGGGCATCCGGCTTTGCTGCATGGAACTCTTGGACGACGTACGCGGCAATACCCCTGAAGAGTCTATCGAGACCTACAAGATTTCTGAGGAAGCGGGCATAGACTATATTAGCGTTACTGCCGGCTGGCAAGAGTCCATTGTGCCTGTGATAAGCCGTGACGTGCCCATGGGCTCCTGGCTGCACTTGGCCAAGAAGGCCAAGCAGAATGTAAAGGTGCCCGTTCAAATGGCATACCGTCTGTTTGTCCCTGAGTTGCCGGATAAGGCGATTGCCGCGGGCGAACTTGATATATGGGAGATATGCCGATCTATGATTGCCGACCCTCTGATGCCCAAGAAGGTACTGGAGGGCAGGCAAGAGGAGATACGGCACTGCGTAGCGTGTAACCTATGCCTGGCACGCCTGTTCCGCGACGCCCCCATGACTTGTTACATCAATCCTCTATGTGCCCACGAGCACGACCCGAAGTACTACCCACAACCGGCTGCTGAGGACGAGAAGAAGATTGTCATGATCGCCGGTGCCGGCCCGGCCGGTATGGAATGCGCTTATGTGGCCGCTCAGAGGGGCCACGAAGTGCACATCTATGACAAGCGTGAGTTGGTGGGGGGCACCATTCTGGAGGCGTCTCAGGCACCCTACGGGGATGACGAACTCATGACTTGCGTCAACTTCCAGAAAACCATGTGCGACAAGTACGGCGTGCAGTTCCATCTGGGTACCGAGGTTACCCCTGAACTGATACAGGACGAGATGCCTGACGTCGTGGTCTTGGCCACCGGTCCCGTATACTCAAAGCTTGAAGGTGCGGAACCGGATGACAAACTTTTTGTTAACGTACTGGACGTGCTCAGCGGCAGGGTCGAAGTCGGCAAGAATGTGGTGGTGTGGGGTAACCGCAAACCCGGGATCGGCGTGGCCTTGGATCTGGCCAAGAAGGGAAAGAAAGTGACCATAGTGGGCCGGGAAAAGTCCGCGGGGTTCGATGTCAATCCTTCCTTCAAGTGGCGTTATATGATCTATCTCCGGCAGAACGGCATCAACGCCTACAACGACTGCGACATTGCCGAGATCAGCGATGGGGTGGTTATGGTGAAGACCTACGACGGTTACCTCTTCCCGGTCCCCTGCGACACTGTGGTGATTACTCAGCGCGAGGCCAACGACAACCTGAAAGACGTTGTGCAGGGAGAAGGTATCCAGCTTTTCGTCATTGGCGATGCACTGGTTCCGCGCAATCTTTCCAGTGCAGTACATGACGGCTACCGGATCGGTCTGAGAATTTAGTCAGGAGGTTTTACTATGTCCTTCAATGCGGAAAAAGAGATAAGCAAACTGTGGCGCAATCTTCACAGCGCTCACGATGAAATCGGCAAAACCTACATGCGCTGGCGTCAGGTAGCTCTGGATCTCGCAGGTCCCAACGCCGATCCCTTGGAGGTCAGTCTCAAGGCCGCAGAACGCATCGGCCTGGACATCGGCAAGAGTTGGCTACCCCGCCTGAACTGGACCAAAGGCGAAGATGCCTGGTTGATGGGCCTAGCACAAAGCTATGCGGCGCAGTGGATCAACCAAGGGGCCATTGTCAAGCTGGAAAAGGGCGAAAAGCCTTTTGAGGTCTTCCTCAAGTGGGAAAGATGTCCATGGCCTACCTATGCCAAAGAATACGGCGTTCCTATGGAAGAGGACGTGCTCTGCTGCGACAAGATTCTTCAGTCAGTCCTGCAGGACGTGAACATATTCTTCAATGTGAACTATAACATAGAGACATTGAAGGCGATTCCGCGGGGCCAAGGAGTCTGCCTCAGAAAACTCTATAAAGTCGGCTAAGCTAGACAGGAGGGCATGAAATGGCTGCTCAGATCGATTCGAACAAATGCACGATGTGTGGGGGGACAGTTCAACCCCTGTGTATAGAGGCCTGTCCCGATTCTGCAATCAGGGTCCAGGACAATCGGGTGGTGGTAACCGAGTTTATTTGCGAGGACTGCAACGAGTGTGGTTGCGTTTGCCCTGATAAGGCTATCTCGGTGCCGCTGGAGAAGGTGACCTTCTAAACTATTAAGGTCCTTGACCGCTACTAGACAACGGCGATTAGGGAGCTGCAGTTCCCTGATGGCTCAACTTGTGGGAACGAGGAGGCAGTGATGAAAGTGAACAAGGTTGACCATATTTGCATAGCGGTCAAGAATCTGGACGAGGCCCGCAAGGTGTGGGAACCGCTTTTGGGCAAGGATAAGCCCGATGACGCCTATATAGACGAGCCGGAGAAGATAAGGGTAGCTCGCTACTGGATAGGAGAGGTGGGTTTCGAACTCATGGAGTCCACTACCCCTGACGGCGACGTTGCCAAGTTCATTGAGAGGCGAGGTGAGGGTGTTATGCTCATCAGCTTAAATGTGGACAATACCCGTGGGGCCATTAAAGAGTTGCAAGCCAAGGGCTATCCCTTTATCCCAGACCCGAGCGGGGAGATTGCCCGTCCCTTCCGTGACTGCGAGTTTGCTTTTGTACATCCCAAGAAGCTCAATGCGGTTTTGACTGAATTGATCGATTACAAGTGGGAGGAACTTAAATAACACCTTACCGGGATAATCAGACAGGTCAGCGGATTACCCCTTTCCTCAAGTTATCGAACGGGATTAGGCGGAAACAATGCCCAAACTATACCGCACCTACGAAGTTTACATGGTCTACGTGGACCAGGATAAGTGTGATGGCTGTCGGGAGTGCGACTACTACTGTCCGGTCAACGTGTTCGACGTCTTTCAAAAGGCCTATCCTGTGCGGCCTGAGAATTGTCTCGGCTGCCGAACGTGCGCAGCGGTATGTAAATCGAAGGCAGTCGTGATTACCGAAATATGATCGCTCGGGCCGACACATTCTTCTCAATTTCTTCCTGCCTGTCAGGCGGAACGTAACAGGATCGACCCACCAGGCCTTCCGTGAGGTGCAGATATGACTGAAGCCATACTTATCATCGGCGCGGGCGTGGCAGGAATCAACTGTGCCCTCAATGTTGCAGACTATGGAGCAAAAGTCTATCTGGTGGACGACACACCCAGCATCGGGGGAATGATGGCCCGGTTGGATAAGACATTCCCCACCAATGACTGTTCCATTTGCATAGAAGCCCCTCAAATGTACAAGGTGGATAATCATTCCAACATCGAAATTCTTACGAACACCGAGGTGAGAAGGGTCAAGAAGACGAATGACTCTTTCCAAGTGAGGTTGGTAAAAAAAGCCCGCTACGTGGACGAGGAGAAATGCACCGGCTGCGGTGCCTGTGTAGAGGCCTGCCCGGTCACTCTTCCCGACGAAATGGATGGCAAGGTAGGCGGCAAGCGCAAGCTCATCTACATGCCTTTCCCTCAGGCAGTACCAAATGTGGTGGTACTGGATCCCGAGTGCCGCTATGGCAAAAAGCGCGAAGTAGGCTCCTGCGTGGGTGGCTGCGTGGTAGATTGCAGCCAGTGCCGCGAGTGCCCGATCGCCTTGTGCGTTAGAGCCTGTATCAAGGAAGGCAAGGACGCTCTCAGGCTTTGGCAGGCCAACAAAAATATCGATCTCAAGGTCAAGAGCATCGTAGTGGCCACCGGTATCAGAGACGCCAAGCCTGCCCATGGCCTGCACGGATACGGTCTGCACGACAACGTAATCACCAACTTGCAGTTCGAAAGGTTGATGAATGCAGGCGGGCCTACTTCCGGGCTCATCATCCGTCCATCGGACGGCCGTCACGCCAAGAACATAGCCTGGTTACAGTGTGCGGGTCGGGGCCTGAGTCACGGGGTTCCCTACTGCTCCAAAGTGTGCTGCATGATCGCGACAAAACAGACCATCATTACTAAGGAACACGACCCCGGGGTGAGGGCGGTGATCTTTTTCAACGACCTCAAGGCTTATGGAAAGGGTTTTTGGGACTTCCACAAAAAGGCCAAGGAGAATGGCGTCCGCTATGTCAAAGGACGCCCCTATGACGTCCTGGAAGATCTCCAGACCAAGAACCTACTGGTGCGATACGAAGATCTGGAGTCGGGCCAGCTCAAAGAGGAGGAGTTTGATCTTCTGGTGCTGTCCACCGGCCTGGTTCCCAGCGAACGGAACCAGCAACTGGCGAAAGTACTGAACATAGAACTGGACAGCCTGGGTTACTTTAAAGAGAAGGATCCCTTTGATGCACCACTGGAAACCAGGGTCGAGGGTATTTACCTGTGCGGAGGAGCCACTGGCCCCATAGACATCTCCGAATCGGTGGTTCAGGCTACTGCAGCAGGAATGAAAGCGGTCTCCATGAAATAAGCGAGGATTATTTCGATGGGCGAAGATATCCGTGTAGGTGTTTTTGTTTGCGATTGCGGCTCGAACATCGCGGGCTTTGTGGACGTGCCCGCACTGGTCGAATACTCAAAGGACCTGCCCCATGTTGCCTTTGCTGATGAAGGCAAATGGTCCTGTTCGGTGGATTACCTCTCCCGTCTCCAAAATTTCATAAAAGAGCACGAACTCAACCGGGTAGTGATCGCTTCCTGCACCCCAAGGACCCATGAGCCGCTGTTCAAAAATTCGGTGAGAGATGCCGGCATCAATCCCTACCTCTTGGAGTTCGTCAGTATTAGGGAGCAGGTGTCCTGGGTGCACATGGCAGACCGCGAGCGAGCCACCCAAAAAGCCAAAGACCTTATCAAGATGGGGGTGGCCAAGGCGGTCCTGTTGGAGGAAGGAGAGGAGATAAGGCTGCCGGTGGGCAAGTCCTGCCTCATCATAGGCGGGGGAGTCGCGGGCATGAACACAGCCCTGGCCGTTGCCAACCAAGGCTTCAGAGCTGTAATAGTGGAAAAAGAACCGCGTCTAGGAGGCCTCTTGAACCAGGTGTTCGTGATCTCCCACGAACACGGCAAGATGCCGACAGCCACCATACTGGAGGCCAAGATCCACCAGGTTCTTTCCAATCCTAACATAACGGTGTTCACCGACACACTGGTCGAAGAGGTCAACGGCTACATCGGCAACTACAAGGTCAAGCTCAAGAAAAGGGGAGGGGACGAGGACGCCGGCCAAACTTTGGACATCTCCACCATCGTGGTAGCCACGGGTATGAAAGAGGTGGAACCGACAAACCAGTATGAATACGGTAATGATCCCCGCGTGGTCACTCAACTCCAACTGGAAAGGCTCCTGGCCGAACAGGCGGTGAGGGACTATAAAAACATTGTGGTAATTAACTGCGTCAATTCCAAAAACGAAGTCCGGGGTTGTTGCAATCTGGGCTGTCATGTGGCGGTTAAGAACGCCTACGCCCTAAAAAAACTCAACACGGATTGCCGAGTACACATTTTATACCGGGATCTTAGCCTGGTCAGGGAGGAGCATTTCGCCCTGGATGCAGCCAAAGAGGCCGGCATCAAGTTCATCAGGTTTCCCGATGACCAGTACCCCCAAGTGATAAAAGAAAACGGCCATCTGAAGGTCCAGGTCCACGACATCCTACTGGGTCGGGATTTCACCCTGCCTGCGGACCTCTTGGTACTAACTACTGCATTCCAGGGCGACTCCACAGTAGAAGAGACCAAGGGGCACCTGAAGGTATCCGCCAATTCCGACAGTTTTTTCCAAGAGGCCCATGTGAAGCTGGGACCAGTGGATTTCGCCGTAGACGGCATCGGACTAGCCGGCTGCGCCAAGTCGCCCAAGACCTTCAAGGAGAGCTGCGAGGAAGGAATGGCTGCTGCCATGCGTGTCTCCATCCCCATGAATCGCGGTTACATCGAGGCCGAAGGCATAGTGGCGGACATAGATCTCAGCGGGTGTAATAAATGCGGTCTCTGTCACCGAAAGTGTCCTTACTCAGCAATCCGGGTATCCGAGGATAAGGAACCTACTGTGATCAAGGCACTCTGCAAAGGGTGCGGACTCTGCGCCGCAGACTGCCCACAGGAATGCATCACTATCGTTCACTTCTCGGATCAGCAGATCATGGCACAAGTGGAGGCCGCTCTGGAGGAGGAGCCGGAAAAGAAGATTGTGGGTTTTGTATGTCACTGGTGCGCCCTGGGTGGAGTGGACATGGCTGGAGTCAGCCGCCTCCAATACCCTCCCCATGCTCGCCTGATAAGGGTTATGTGTTCAGCGCGTGTTTCCAACAAAATGGTGCAGCGCGCCTTCGAATTGGGCGCAGCCGGGGTGCTCGTGGCGGGATGCGAGTTCCCCACCTGCCACTATATCACCGGCAACTACGCCTGTGAATCCAGAATGAAACGCACCAAGAAAAAGCTGGGCAAGAAAGGCTATGATCCTGAAAAGCTTTGGAATACTTGGTGCTCTGCGGCCGACGGACCCAAGTTCGCCAACACCATGCGTGAAATGGTAAAGACTCTGGGGCTGGAATAAAGGGTGATAACCTATGACTACCGAGGCAACCCTGCCGGCGAAGTTCAAAGAGGTAGAGATGTTCCGCACCTGCGAGCAGTGCGGTCTGTGCAGTTCGGCCTGCCCTATTACCGGTAAGGAGGGCTTCAACGTAAGACGGATCTTGCGCCATATAGAAATGGAACTGGCGGATGAAGTGGCCAACACATCTTTACCCTGGATCTGCACTACCTGCGGTCGTTGCGAGACAGTCTGTCCTAACGGCATAGCCATCCTTGGACTCCTCCGTAATCTGCGCACCCTAAGCCCGGCTGAGTTTACTCCTGATGGATCGCCACCTTGTGCCAAGGCCTGCCCAGGTGGAATCGACATTCCCGGGTATTTGAGGCTCATCGCCCAGGGCAAACCACAGGAGGCGTACGAGCTAATCCTAGAGCGGGTCCCCTTTCCGGGAGTTCTTGGCCGGGTCTGCACTCATCCATGTGAGAACCAATGTCGGCGCAGAGAGGTCAACCAGCCCGTGTCCATCTGTGCACTTAAGCGATTCGCAGCAGACAAAGCCGGTCCGCCGTCGCAAGTGCTTCTGAATGTGGCGCCTGATACCGGCCGCAAGGTCGCGGTTGTCGGATCCGGTCCTGCAGGCCTAACCGCTGCTTTTTTCCTTCGGAAGAAAGGCCACCAGGTTACGGTGTTTGAGGCGAGACCTTTTGCGGGAGGCATGATGCGCTACGGCATACCAGCCTACCGCCTTCCCGAGGAGGTGCTGGAAAGAGAGATTGAATTGGTTTTTGGCCTGGGCATGGAACTCAAGACCAATCAAAAACTCGGCGTGGATTTCGATCTACCTAGACTACAGCAGGAGGGGTACGAAGCCATATTTCTATCATTGGGTTTGCCGGAGAGCAGGAAAATAAGCCTGGAAGGCGCTGAGTTGCAAGGCGTTTTGTGGGGAATGGACTTTTTGTCAGCCGTCAGGGATGGCCGGGAATTGGCGATTCAAGAGCGTGTGCTGTTGATCGGGGGTGGCAACGTGGCCGTAGACGTGGCCCTCACCGCCCGCCGGATCGGGGCTAAGGAAGTCACTATGGCGTGCCTTGAGAGCCGGTCGGAGATGCCGGCCAACCCGTGGGAAGTGGAGATGGCCCTGGAGGAAGGGGTGAGGATCATGACCTCCTGGGGTCCTCGGCGTATTCTAGGCGAGAACGGGCATGTTACAGGCATAGAACTGGTGTGTTGCACTGCGGTATTCGACGTCCAGGGGTGTTTTAGCCCTCAATTCGATGCCCAGATCACCCACACCGAGCAGGTCGACCAAGTTATCTTTGCCGTAGGGCAAAGTGCCGACCTTTCCTGCCTGGAAGGAGATTGTGGTTGCGATACCACCCGAGGTATAATAGAGGTTGATTCTCAAACTCAGGCTACTTCCGTCCCTGGAGTTTTCGCAGGCGGCGACATGGCGGTAGGCCCGGGAACCATCATCCAAGCCATTGCCTCAGGGAAGCGGGCCTCCAGCTACATCGACAAGTACCTCGGGGGCGATGGGATTATTGAGCCTGCCTCTGTTTCAATAGAAAATGAGCAGCCTTATGACGGAACAAGGGCGAGAGGGTTTGCCGACCTGCCCAGGATGACAACGCCTACTCTGCCGCTAGCCGAGCGTCTGGAGGGGTTTAAGGAAGTGGACCTTTGCCCGAGCAATGACGAGGCCATAGCCGAAGCCGCAAGGTGCCTGCAATGTGACCTGGAACATCGGTTAGCGCTGATTGCGAGAAGTTGTACCGAGTAACATTCAACATAAAGTACTTCACACCAAAGGATAAACAATCGTAAGCCATGGGTAATAACAACCGTAAAGGAGGTCTGTGATGAGAAAGGTTATGTTTCAGGTACTGACCATGCTCGTGACCGTGACCATCTTGGGGACGGGCCTCGGAGTGACTGAGGGGATTGCCGCCGAAAAGGCAGCGCCTATCGTTGTGGGTGCGCCTATCCCGCGAGCCAGCAACTATGGTCAGAACGGAGAACGGGGAATGATTCTGGCCACAGAGCAGATCAACGCGGCTGGCGGCGTGAAGGTAGGCGATGTTATGAGGCCATTCAAGCTGGAAATCATCGACAGTCGTGATGAAGAGCCTGGCGTGCCTACGAGTGATGTATTGTTGGCCATCGAGAAGCTGATCTTACAGACGAAGGTCGATCTAGTAGCCGGAGGACCGTGCATGTCGGAGTGCGGTATGGCGGCCCTGGATCTTTTCGCTCGCTACAAGAAGCTCGATGTGGTCAGCATTGGCTGCTACACACCAGGATGGGATGAGAAGGTTGCAAAAGACAAGGAGAAATTCAAACACTCCTTCCGGGAGAGCGGCAGCGTCAAATGGTATGTTAAAGAAGCTCTGGACCTTCTCCGTCAGATGAAAACCAAGTTCGGCTTTGACAAAATTTACGTCTCCATAGATGACAGCGCCATGTGCCGAAGGGCCTCTGAGATCGTGGAGAATCTGGCAGCGAAAGACGGATGGAAGATTGTGGGTAAGGATAAGCATCCCATTGGGTCAACGGACTATTCCGCTGCTTTGACGGAATGCAAAAATTCTGGAGCACAGATTCTTTTCATTTGGGCCTATGCACCGGAAACCTCGATCCTTATGAAGCAGTGGGCTTCCATGGAAGTGCCCGCGTTGCCCATAGGGTTCATAGGTGCGGCAGAGGATCCAGGATTCTGGCAGGCCACGGACGGTAAGTGCGCTTACAGTATCGTCACCCTCTCCGAAACCGGTAATGTTCCTACCAAGGCCACGCCCAAAGCTATGGAATTCTACAATGCTTTTAAGAAACGGTGGAGTGTGCCTCCCCGGAGCACTGGTTGTGTCAGCGCTTATGAAGCTATGTATGTGCTCAAGGATGCGATTGAACGTGCGGGAAGTACGAATGAGGACGCTTTGATCGCTGCCTTGGAGAAGACCAACCTGGAAGCTGTTCGGGGAACTATCCGCTTTGACGAGAATCATCAGATTATTTATGGATATGACCCGAAGAACAGCGTTTTGGGTTGCTGGGTGCAATGGCAAGACGGCGAACGGGTACAAGTTTTTCCCGAGGTTGCCGCAATGGGCGAAATCAAGCTCCCTCCTTGGATTAAGCGCTAAGGTGCTTCATCGCCCCGAGGCCGTATTCTTGCTCGGGGCGGTTGTCGAATTATCACGGAGGTGGAGCTTTCATGGAGTCAGTCCTGTTATACGGAGCGATCAACAGTGTCACTTTCGCGCTGACAGCCATCGGATTCAGCTTGGTTTATGGAGTTAGCCGGGTTCCGAACTTCGCCCATGGGGCCATCTACGTTCTGGTAGGGTTCTTGACCTGGTCCTTCGTCAATGACCTGAATCTCAATTATGCATTGTCCATAGTCATTTCTCTGGCCATCGCCTCAGTCCTCGGACTGGCCATCTACCAATTCGTCCTCCTCCGATTAAGAGGGATGCCTACCTCCGAGATCATTGCCTCTTTCGCTGTCAGCCTCATCATACTGGAGGGCTTGCGCTTGCAAGGCATTGGCGGTTTCAAAGGCTTCATTGGGCCGAACTACGTCCTAAAACCATTTATTGATGGTAAGATAGAGATCTTCAACGTGTTCGTCGATTACCAGCGTCTGATAGTCGTGGTTGCGGGCGTAGTGTTGGCGATCGGACTGTGGTTCTTCACTCATCGGACCAAGATTGGCCTCTCCTTGAGGGCCATTGCCCAGGATGAACAGGCCGCAATGATGCTGGGAATCAACTCCGACAGGGCTGCGATGATCTCTATGGCCATTGGTTCGGCGCTGGCCGGCCTTGCCGCAGTTATCATTCTTCCCTTGGGTAACATAACAGCCGAGGCCGGCTACCATGTCCTCATTTACGCCCTTGCCGTGTGCATCATCGGTGGACTAGGCAGTTGGGCCGGCACTGTTCTCGCCGCTTTCCTGCTGGGATTCGCCATGAAGGTGAGCACTCACATGTTTGGGGCTGTGTGGGAATCAGTGGTTCTGGTCGGTACGATCATCCTGGTCTTGTTGGTCAAGCCTTCAGGGCTTTTAGGCAGGCAGAAAGAACTTGAGGAGAGAGTCTAGGCCATGGCCGCAAGTAAGCAAGACAGACGAAAAGAGCGGCTGGACCGAGGGATAAAGGTGCGTACCGATGGAGTGTATGCGATCTCCTCATGGATTGAAATTAGCTACCTATTGGTACCCCGCCTGTTCTTCATCCTCGGGTTGTTATCCT
>Ga0208495_1000245_pt1 | contig 22964 bp, 27 predicted proteins | sample CryBogmetaGMA14M_FD_184551 | JGI IMG/M metagenome (GOLD analysis project Ga0208495, IMG submission 184551) | Freshwater microbial communities from Crystal Bog, Wisconsin, USA - MA14M (SPAdes) | ecosystem: Environmental > Aquatic > Freshwater > Lake | place: Crystal Bog, Wisconsin, USA...
GAACAATGGCTTCGCCACAACCTCCTTAGCACAGACCGAGCCGATCATGCCGGTCCACCCGGTTCCCGCACAAAGATTCATGTTGCCCCGGTTCCTTCATAAATAAAGAGAAGTGGGGCAACCATGACCACACGGGTTACAAAGAAAAAGAAGTCAGACGTCTACACGGACTCGCTCGCGTTCCATGAGAAGTATCACGGGAAAATTGAAGTGCATTCAAAAGTCCCGCTCGCTAACAGGCGGGATCTCTCCCTTGCCTATACGCCGGGTGTGGCGGCAGTCTGCAAGGAGATTGCCCGGGACAAAAACCTCGCGTACAAATACACGCTCAAGGCAAACACGATCGCAATTGTGACGGACGGTTCGCGGGTGCTCTCCCTTGGGAACATCGGGGGATATGCCGCGATTCCCGTTATGGAGGGGAAAGCGCTGCTCTTTAAAAAACTCGCAGACATCGACGCGTTTCCGATCTGTTTTGAGAACTATCACACCGAATTTGTTGACGAGGTCAAAAACATCGCCCCGGTCTTTGGCGGGATCGCGCTTGAGGATATCGCGGCGCCCAAGTGCTTCGAGCTCGAGGAGGCGCTGCAAGGGATCGGGATTCCGGTCATGCATGACGACCAGCACGGCACCGCCGTCGTCGTGCTTGCCGCGCTCTTAAATGCCTGCAAGGTGACAAAAAAGCGGTTCGAAGACTTAAACATCGTCATATGCGGTGCAGGCGCGGCAGGGTTCGCCATCACCCGGATACTCAAGTGCATTGGTTATGACCCTAACCTGTGCAGCAGCGTGAATGACATCATCGTCTGCGATACAAAAGGGATCATCCACCGGGACCGTGAAGGGCTCTACGCAAACAAATACAAGTTCATCATCGGGGAAGGGACAAACAAGCGCGGGCGAACTGGGACACTGGCTGATGCGATGGAGGGGGCGGATGTCTGCATCGGTGTATCGGTGCCGGGAATTATAACGCAGAGTATGGTCCGGCAGATGAACCCCGATCCGATCATTTTCGCAATGGCGTATCCCCTGCCCGAGATTTATCCAGCCGATGCCCTGCTCGCAGGTGCAGCGGTGGTCGGCACGGGTCGCAGCGAGTACCCGAACCAGATCAATTACGCGCTCGCGTTCCCCGGCATATTCCGCGGGGCGCTTGATGTCTGCGCCACCCGCATCTCCGATGAGATGAAGGTCGCTGCCGCCCATGCCCTCGCAAATTATGTCAAACAACCAAGAAAAGACCGCATCCTTCCAAAAGTGCTCAACCGGGATGTGGTAAAAGCCGTCGCGGCAGCGGTAAGGGAAGCGGCAGTCGAGAGCGGGTGTGCACGGACATTCTGAACAGGCATGCCCTTCGGACAGCGTTACTTTTTTTCTTCATCGAGTACCCGGCACACCCGCCCCATAAGGGCATGATGCCCGCGGAGTTGCTTAAGATACGTGCCGCTGCGTTTATCGACCGGCATCGGCGTCCACACAATCCCGCAATCGGTGTCGTGGAGAACGAGCCCTTCCGCAGGCGCCGGCTGGACCGGTTTTTCAGACTCGTGGAGCAGGAGGGCGTCGATCCAGTTCTCGTCCTGTTCCCCCGTACCAACCTGCTGCACTGCCGCCGCCATGCACCGCACCTGGTGCCAGAGGAAACTTTCCGCTTTCACTTCGAGACAGGTAAAATCGGTTTCCTGACACACACGGACGGCAAGGACGTTTCTATAAGGATTTTTATCCCCGACACGGGCAAAGTTCGTGAAGTTGTGGTTCCCGAGAAAGTGTTGTGCGGCATTTTCCATCTTCGTTTTGTCCATCGTGCCGGAAAAATAATAGCGGTACGTGCGTGAGCGGGCGTCAAACCGGGGATGAAATGCCGGTGCCACTTCAGAATAACCCGTGCACCAGAGATCGGGCGGAAGCTGGATATTGAGTACTTTTATTGCACGGTCGGGAAACTCCGTCGTAATCGCAATGACCTGCCCGCAGGCATGCACCCCACGATCGGTCCTTCCGGCAGAGAGAAAGCCCGCTTCCCGCCAGTCAGAAAAAAGGTTGAGCCGCTGGCAGGCAGCGACGAATTCACCTTCCACCGTGCGGCGTGCCTCCTGCATCTGCGAGCCATAAAACCTGCTTCCCAGATAGGAGACCCGGAATGCCAGTCTCATCGGAGGTGCACGCGCCGTGTGATCCGTTTGATCTTTCTCCATGTGTTGTTCAGCGACTGGCGGGTGTAGGTGCGCAGGGGCGTCTTTCTCCCTCCGCACGATACGTTACCCTCGCGAATTGCCTGAAGGATGGAGGGTACATTCAGTTCCGCATCCACAAACGTCCTCCCAAAACCGATAAACTTTGCGTTGTGGGCATCGCTCCCGCCGACACAGGGTTTGCCCAGCCGCCGGGCGATCTTCGCCGCTTTCCGGTTTGCAGACCCGACAATATACCGGCTGTTGAACGCTTCAACCGCATCGACCATCCCCATTCCCGCCTTTCTCCTCAGGGCAACGCCATGACGCAAGTGGTGGTACGGGTGCGGGAGGATGAGAACCCCTCCCATGCGCCGGGCAATTTCGATCGTCACGCTCACATCGAGTCCTGCCGGGATCATCTCGGTGACACCCAGCACAAGAAGGTGCCCCTGCTTTGTCGAGACCTCTATACCGGGGATGACAAGAACCGTGGTTTTACATGCAAGGGCTTTTTTTACCCCGTCAACCGTATCATGGTCAGTGATGGCAATCGCATCGAGCCCGACTTCCTCCGCACGATTCAGGATCTCTTCAACAGTACTCTCACCATCCTTGGAAAAACTGGTGTGCACGTGAAGATCGCAGGACAGCATCTGATCATAGTGTTTTTATCTCTGTGGTATTAAGGAAACTTATGCGAATCCTCCTCCCCACCGGTGCCGCGACCGAAGAGATTGTAAAAAAGATGGCGGCGGGCTTCGATGCCGACGTAGTGGTGACAGGAAGCATTGCGTCGTTTCTTTCGCCACATGCACTTCGGTCTCTTCTCATGCGGAAAAATTATGATTTTGCCCTCGTCTCCGGCATGTGCACCGCTTCGTTTGAGCAGGTGGAAGGCGAGACCGGCATTCCCGTGTACCGGGGTCCCCGGCACGCAGCAGACCTTGGGCTCGTCCTCCCGCTCCTTGGTACGGTGACGCTGTCACGCACCGTTCCCGCAGATACTTTCCTTGCAGAAAAAAAGGCAGAAGAAGCAATGACCCGCGTCCGGGAGCAGGAGCAGGCAGCCGGGTTTGATTTTGTGATCCGTGGCACGAAGATCGGCGGCAGATCGAGGATGAAGGTGCTTGCGGAGATCATGGATGCACACCGGCACGCAGATATTTGCGGGCAGGTGGAGCACTTCTTTCTCTCCGGTGCCGATATCGTCGATCTCGGTTTTGGGTTTGATGCAACTCCGGCAGATGTGACCCGTGTCTTCTCCCTGCTCGGTGAGATCGACCGTCCGCTCGCGGTGGACACGCAGGACCCGGCACTGATCCGTGCGGCACTCCCGCGGGCAGATATTGTGCTCAGCCTGCATGAAGGAAACATCCCGGAGGTGGGAAACGAGGTCGCGAAAGCGGGTGCCGCCGCTGTGGTGGTGCCTGCCGGTCGAACGCTCATGCAGAATATTGCCATGGCTAAACGGGCGGGAATTGCGTGCATCATTGCCGACCCGCTCCTCCAGCCGGCAGGGTCGGGACTTGTTGCATCGCTGAAAAAATTCAAAAATACCGGTTACCCGCTCTTCTTCGGTGCCGGAAACGTCGTTGAACTTCTCGATGCGGACTCGATCGGGGCAAACGCACTTCTTGCCGGCATGGCTAAGGAATTGGGTGCCAGTGTGATCTTCACAAGCGAGCATTCCGATAAGACCCGGGGGGCTGTCAGGGAGATGCGCCAGGCAACGGAGATGATGGTGCTTACCGCTGACCGCCCGTACCCAAAAGACCTCGGCATCGATCTCCTTGTGGTAAAAGAGAAGCGCCGGCGCCGTGAACCCCCGCTCGAATACGAAACGATCACACGCGCACAGGAGATGCCCGCCGATATCTCGTTAGACCCGAAAGGCAACTTCCGGATCGGTATTGAAGGTGACCAGATTGTCGCGGTGATTCACGGGAGAGCCGTGCAGGGAAAGCACTGGCAGGATATCCTGTATACGATCTTATCCCACGGGGATGTTACATTGCTGGACCATGCCGGTTACCTGGGGAGAGAACTCTACAAGGCAGAGCTCGCGATCCGCTACGGCAGAAGCTTCGAGCAGGACGGCGAGTTCTGATAGATGTGAACAATAGCGGGTACCGCGTGGGAAGCGCCAGGGTGAGAGCATGGCTGAATGGTGTCATGAGAGCGAGTGTTTTTGCACCAGTCGGATCAGAGCCCTTTCCGGCATTGACAACCGTGTATGCAGATGTCGCATAGCGGGGAGTTTGTGATAGCGGCAACCCATAAATAATAGCGCGCCTGACTACTTCCCGGTTGTGAGTGTCATGAATTACCGTACCGGGATACTTGCCGGAGTGCTCCTGTTTATTCTCGTTTTCGCGATACCGGTGGCGGCAGTTACCGTGCACCATCTCGATGTTACAATTGCCGATACCGGGGATGCATACATTACCGGAAACTACTCGATGAACTGGATCGAACAGGCTTTTGTGTACCCTGCGGTGCTCTCCCTGCTTTCGGTGAATCCAGGGAACGACACGGTTATCCATTCGATCTCCACGGATCAGGTTCAGCTCACCGTGAAGCACCTTGTCAAAGTCCGGCATACAAAAAACTCCACTATCTTTACCACCCCGGCATTCTCCAAGAATGATTTAACAAATGATCTAAAACAGTTCTGGTTCGCAGACATGATCACCCTTGATCTCGAGCCCGGCACCCTGACCATACGTTTCCCCGACGGCGTAATAGTTGAGGATACAGATCTATCGAGCGTTCCTGCGTTCGAGCATGTAGTGACCGTACCGTGAGCATGCCGGTTATCCCCGGCTGGCACGATTCAGGGTAAAGTCGTTGATTCGGGCAAAACCCCCGGCATGCGATGGGATCATGGTACCCAAACCATTTATTTTATGCCCGGGGCGAACGCATAATTATTGCATGACTACACAGGCACGAGCCTCCCATATCCTCGTAAAGACCGAGGCTGATGCACAGCGGATGATGAAACGTATCACTGACGGCGAGGACTTCGCTGCGGTTGCTAAAAGGTTCTCCTCCTGCCCGTCCGGAAAGAATGGCGGCGATCTCGGCTGGTTTGGCAAGGGTCAGATGGTCCCGGAGTTCGAGACGGTCGCCTTTGAAAACGAACCGGGTAAGGTCGTAGGTCCGGTAAAGACCCAGTTCGGGTACCACGTCATTAAAGTGACCGGTAAAAAATAACTTTTTATCCTGAAAACCGCCAAGCCGGTTTTTATTTCAGGCTTGACACCAGCACACGTCGGGCAATAATTTTCATGCCCGTATGTTTGAACTGTCGTCGGCTCATTGGCGGTTAGCATGAAAGTCGGCAAGCCAACTTTCATTTTGCCTGCCAGAACTGACATTGTTTATTGATTTTTTTTATTTGCGAGCATTTTTTGCATACCAGAACCCACATGATCGGTAGATTACCTGGCATTTTTTAGGGAACCCTCATGAACATACACGGCATCAAAAAGGAACTGCTCACCCTGCTTCTCGAACTGGGACACGACAGTCACCCCAACGAGTTCGTTGCGCTCCTCTGCGAGCGGGAAGGCGTTATAGAGGAACTGAATATGCTCCCCGGTACCGTGACGGGCGAGAGTTCCGCTTCGGTCTTATTTGATATGATGCCGCTCGATACTCACCTTGCGGGCAGCGCACATTCCCACCCGAACGGCGTGCTCCGTCCATCGAATGCCGACGTGCACTTCTTTCCGCGTGCCGGGCGGTTCCACCTGATCATCGGCTACCCGTACCAGGAGACAGACTGGATGTGCTTTACCGCAGATGGCGAACCGTGCCATATGGAAGTGATCTCATGAGCCCCCGCCGCATCGTTGCCACCGGTACCTTTGATGTCCTCCACCCGGGGCATATCTACTATCTTAACGAGTCAAAAAAACTCGGGGACGAACTCTGGGTGATCGTGGCACGGGACGCAAACGTGAAGCATAAACCGCACCCGATCATCCCGGAAGAGCAGCGCCTTCGTATGGTCGCAGCCTTAAGACCTGTCGACCATGCGGTTCTCGGTGACAAAACCGATATGTTCCGCCCGATAGAGGAGATCCAGCCGAGCGTGATCACGATTGGATTTAACCAGTTCTTCGATGAGACAAAACTCCATGCACAACTGATGCAGAGGGGGCTTTCACCCGAAATCGTCCGCATCGGCAAATTTGTGGATGGCGATCTCGCCAGTTCCCGGCTCATCGTCCAGCGGATTGTTGAAGTCCGTAGCACACAAAAAGAGAGCCAGGGATAGAAAAGAACTGTTTTTTCCCATCCTGCATCGGTGCCGGGGCACAACGCTTTTGGTTCTGAGATATTCCGGAGGATTTCCACCCATGGTTACGTGACCTTATCATTTGGGTGAACGGCACCGTCCATTTCCTTGAAAAGACCGCGTTCTACGCTGGATTCTACACGGCGTTTTCCTTCGGGGGTTATCCCTGCATCTGGTGCGAACACCGGCACTGTGCCGCGGATGAGACACCGGGCACGGTTGACGAGTGCCTGCGCCGCAAGTGCAGGCACATGAACATGGTACGCCCGAGCAGGGAAGCCGCAGGTATGGACGTGTTTGCCACTGCAAAGAATGCCGGCTGGGACCTTCAGACAATCCCGTGCAAGGACATGGAGTATGGGAAGATCGTACACTCATACGTCCACTCGATCACCGTATCCTGATTGAATAACCGGTTAGTGTTTTGTATGGATGCGGCGCGGCGGTGCACTCTTGCGCCCGAACCCCACGATCCCTCTCCGTAAGGATGTGGAATATTTTGCCATGAACGACCCGACAATCGAGGTCACGATCACCATCGCGGCAATCGTCATCCCAACGACAGGTGATCCATACAGGACCGCAAGCGCGATGGAGAACTCTCCCCTGGCGATGGTATTCCCCCAGATCTCAAGCCCCGAGAGTGCGGAATCGTGGATGTAGATACCGGTGAGAATCCCGGAGATTAGCTTGCTCATGATAGCAAGGATGCAGATGATTCCGATGACACCCCAATCCGCCCCCCCGGAGAGATCGATCGTGACACCGAAGAACACAAAAAAAACAACGAGGAACACGTCCTTGAACGGGCGGGCGTGCTGCTCGAAGGCATCCGGATCGGTGGTCGCAAATGCAGCGCCGAGCGCGATCACCATCATCGTCGCAGGCACACCGAGGTACATCGAGAATGAGGCAGTGGTTAAAACAGCGGCAAAGGTGAAAATGATGGGGAGTTCGTCGTCCCGGTCTAATATTGAGATCAAAAATTCCTTGCCATAATGGGCGAGGGCGTAGAGTATGCCGAGTACTAACAGGATCTTTGCCGCAAAGAGGATCAGGTTCTGGTCACCCGCTGATAAGATGGCAAGAATGATGATCAGCACGAGATCTTCAAAGACCATCAGCCAGATGATCGTGTCCGCTTCCCGCATCATCAGTTTCCGGTTCTCTATTAAGGATGTGAGCGCCATCGCAGTGCTGGAGATGTAGAACGCCGCAGCGATGATGAGCGCCTCAACAAGCGGGAACCCAAGCAGGTATGCAGCAACAAACCCGATGATCATGTTGACGTTGAGATCGATAGCACCGCTCGTTAGCACCGCTGATCGGTTCGCCACGATCCGATCGATCTTGAGACCCAGTCCCATAAAGAACAGTAAAAAGATCAGCCCCATCTCTGAGAAAAAATGACTGATCTCGTCTGAAGCGACCAACCCGAGCCCGGCTTTGCCCAGAATCACTCCTGCAAGGATATAGAACGGGATTGCCGGCACAGAGAGATACTTTGTTACGAGTGCGAGTACGAGACAGATAAAAAGCGCGAGTACGATGCCTTCCATTAATCCACCATAATTTCGCGCTCGAGGTTTTTGAGCTGGTCGGTCTCTCCGATAACGAGTGCTGCATCGCCCGTCTCAAAGACAAACGACGGCGGGGGGTTGATGATGTTCATGCTGTGCCGCGAAACGGCGATTACGGTCGCCCCGGTCTTTGTCCGGATCTGGAGGTTTTCGATCGTCTTTCCGGCAATTGACGCCGGGATGATATAGGTGTGAAGGGTGATCCTGAGATCCGCAAGCGCAGAGAACGCAACCTCCACGCTCTCCTGGTCAGCCTCGATGATTGCACCGGTAAGGATGTTGCCCAGCCGCCGGGCCTCAACCGGTGTCATCTCCGCAGCGCTCGGGGTATTGCAACCCTGCTGGAGCGTGTACATCTGGATGGCGCCGGTCTTTGTGAAGAAAATCGCAACGGTATCCCCTTTGTCAGTCACGAATTCGTATTTTGTTCCGACACCGGGAAGGTTCAGCGATCGAAGAGACATATGAGACATTAGAGAAATGATCCTAAAATATATTATCATTCTGACCCGAAAAACACCGCATTAAAGGTAGTGGACAAAAAAAATGCTCGTGAACAGACAGGTTCGGGCAGGCAAAATAAAAGTCGGCTTGCCGGCTTTTTATGTTAAACACTTTTTTGATGCGCCTGAATGCACATTGTTCAGGAGCATGAAAAAAAATATTGCACAGGAAAGTTATTCCTTGAGTGGGGTTCACTCAAAGATTATTTTTTGGATTTTTGTCAAGGTTTTTGAGAGGTCGGGAGGCGCGAACTGACCTCTGATCGGGTATCTGAACCACGTTCAGGGAGATTTCGTCCTCCTCACATATCATGTTGACCGACTCCCTGTTTAAAGGCAAGCCGTGCGCGGGGTGAAAGTGAAAAACAGACCCTGCACTCTCGCATGTCCCGGTTTTTTACTCCCGTTCATCGCAATAAAAAACTCTATCTGGTCAACAGGATTTAAAACGAACAATAAACAGCAGGATGGGATCAAGAGCCCCCACTACGTAGGCGCGTGAGATCCTGAAATTTCCTGAATGTTCACGGTTCGGATGTCCCCTGAACTGGGCATGACCGTATGATCTGAATAACAGGGTGCATGAACATTAAAAAGAGAAGATTTCTATGATCGTATTACCGGATACCTTATAATGGCCGGTCTGGCAAGCGGATTGAAGATCAATAACATCGTGCTGTACCTTGCACTCTTCTTGATCATCATTATCGGGATACGTGAAGCGGCATACCTCGTCAATATACTCGTAGTATCAGTCATCCTCACCCTGATGGCTAACCCCATCATGGAATATTTAAGAAAGAAAGGGCTGTCTAACTTAACCTCGGCAACCATAGTTGCCCTTATTGCATGTCTCTGTATCCTTATCTTAATCGTAATGGCATTTTACTCCATTAAGATCCTCATGCAGGGACTACCATTGTACCAGGAGCAGCTCAACATGCGGATTGCGGATATTTCGGCATTATTTGGCAACAGCAATTTTATGGCAAATGAAATTTCACAGATCAGTTTTGACCTGTCCAGCATCCTGCAGATGATCATGGCATCGGTTTTCAGCATAGGGGAAGCGCTGATGTACCTCTTTTTTATCGGGGCAGTCACCTTTTGCATGCTCCTTGAAGCCCCGAACCTTCCCGGAAGGATTGAGAAAATTCTTGGGAAAGAACCGGAAAAGCTGCTCGAAATCTCCCGCATGAGCCGGTACATCATCGACTTTGTTATCGTCCGGACCGAGACCAACATAATTCACGCGACACTCTTTGGCGGGGCACTCTGGGTCATGGGAGTCCACGCCGCGGTTACATGGGGGCTGTTAACATTCCTTCTCGGCTACATCCCATTTTTCGGCTTGATTATTGCAGCCATACCTGCCGTCCTCTTTGCCTTTATCCAGTTCGGGGTATGGGGGGCGGTTGTTGTTATCGCAATAGTCTGTGTGCTCAACATCGTTATTGAGAACCCGGTATTTTCTTATCTTGCTGCGCGCCGGTTCGAAATCCCGGCGCTTGTCGTGCTCCTCTCGGTTGTATTATGGGGCTGGCTGCTGGGTCTTTTCGGGATGCTCTTTTGTGTGCCGATAACATTGCTTATCCTTATCGTGTTCCAGTGCAGCGATGACCTGCGCAAAATAAACGTGCTGCTCGGTGTCAACCATCTCTTTGAAGCGGATGCCAACCCGGCAGGTACGGCTGGCGGCACCCAGGAAATTGAGAAACAGCAGTGATCTGCACACGGTAAATAATCCAGAAGAGATCCAGGCTGACTCCGCAGTAAGACAATTTACGGTCAACCCGGAATAATTTTTGCAGAAGGAGGTTGTACCCTGCCAGAAGAGACTGCCCTCACGTCGCACTATACCGGGAGGAAAACAAAAAGGGGTTTTTAAGATACAGTCGGGCACGCCGCTTTTTTTACCATAAAGGATACGATAATCGCAGAAATGCCTGCCACAATGCATAACGCACCGGCGATAAAAGGGAGGAGTACTACAGTCAGGAGCGGGTATATTAACAAAATCAGACCGAAGATGACGCTGATGATCCCCAGCACAGCGTTTCCGGCATCTTTTTCTTTAAACGCAGAAAACAGGTGGGCAAAGCCAATAAAACATGCAAAGAAACCAATAAAGATCACAAAGAACGAGAGAAGAAAGATGGTGCTGTAGAACGGATAGCACATGATGATTGCACCGGCAATAATGTTAAGAACAGCGAGAAATATCTTCCAGCCCATATTTGTCCGGTCAACCGCAAGGCTTCCAAGCGAGAATAGCCCACCAACAAACCAGAACGCCCCCATGAACGTGATCAGGATTAAAGTCGTAACTGCCGGCGTCATCAGGAACATCGCTCCAAGAGCCAAAAGAAGGATCCCAAACAGGAGGATAACCCACCAGGGATAGAGCCCTGCACTTAACCAGGACGTCACATCAGTATTTTGAATTTCTTCTGCCATAGGTAATACCTTTATAAAAAAGGATGTGGGTCTCCCGGATATTTGTAGTCTTGCATACCGATGATCGGTCGGGTCCGGGTACTCTCACAATGAGATGGGACCAACCGTATTCAGGCTGACTGAGGAAAGTTGGGGAAGATGGATACAACAGGTTGTTCATTCACCATCATTGCCAACCGGATCCTGAACTGTGGAATGATGAGCCTTGGATTTTTCGCTCTTTTTAGAATCTGGCGTTCATCAAAGAGACGATCCTGTGTAGAATAGGATCGGTTGGGGCATTTTTGCAACCTTATAGACCGGGAATGCCAAAAATACGACCTTAATGTGCCCATGTCTGGGCATGGGGAACAGGATCCAAAAAGCGGATCTGGAGGAATTGACAATAACCCGCAGGATTTCTCCGGAGATGTGAAAGGAGAGGCTCACAGAATTTATCCACGTCTTACACGGGCACTCCCGTTTGCCTTACGGTGCATGATACCTTTTTGTCCATTCGTGACGATGAATAATCATAGATTCGCGATCTCTTTTCGCGATTACCTGTAAATCTTTTGAGGAGTTGAAAACCATCGCTGAAATCCCAAAAGAAGAATACGTAAAAAAGTGCACATCCGCTTGTGCCGGGTGCAGTTCATCGCTCAATCTCCGGTACGTGACGAAAGCTGCCGGACCCGACACGGTGCTCATCGTGCCTGCCTGCTGCACGAGTGTCATACAGGGGATCTACCCGCACACCGCGATGAACATCCCCGTCTATAACATCGCTTTTGGCGCCGCTGCCGCGTGTGCATCCGGCATGTCAAATGCGTTTCGACAGTCCGGAAAAAAGACGAACGTGATCGTATATGCCGGCGATGGCGGGACGCTTGATATCGGCCTCCAGTCAATGTCCGGTGCGTTCGAGCGCGGCACTGATTTCCTCTTCATTTGCTACGACAATGAGGCATACGGCAACACCGGCATGCAGCGGTCCGGTGGCACGCCCATGGGGGCCCACACGACAACCACTCCCACGGGAAAGACCGAAGCGAAAAAGGACATTGATGCGATCATCGTTGCCCACGATCCGCCGTACATGGCGACTGCGTGCAGTGCCTACCCGCTGGACCTCTTTAAAAAAGTCCAGAAGGCGCTCACCTTCCGGGGACCGACGTTCATCCACATCCTCTCACCCTGCCCGCCCGGCTGGCGTTACCCGACCGAAAAGACGATCGAGATAGGCAAGCTTGCGGTGAAGTCCGGCATGTGGGTACTCTACGAACGCGAGTACGGAAAACTTACCATCACTGCGCCCTCAAAAGCCGCAATGAGAAACCCAATCCCGCTCGAAGATTACCTCAACCCACAGGGACGGTTCAAGGGAATAGATGCAAAAACCGTTGAGATCCTCAAGCAAAGGATACAAAAGAACTTACAACGGCTTGCCGCAGAGGAGGCGGCACCATGAAGAAGATCGCAACGGGTAACAAGGCGGTAGCAGAAGCAGTCAAACAGGCAAAACCCGAAGTGGTCGCCGTATACCCGATCACCCCCCAGACTGAAATTGTTGAAACCATCGCAGATTACGTGACGAGCGGGCAACTTGCGAGCCGGTTCATCCCGGTGGAGAGCGAGCACTCCGCAATGGCGGCATGCATCGGCGCCTCAATCACCGGCGTCCGGACGTTCACCGCGACCAGTTCCCACGGGCTCCTGTACATGCACGAGATGACGAACTGGGCAGCGGGTGCACGCCTCCCGATTGTCATGGCAAACGTGAACCGGGCGATTGGTCCGGGCTGGAACATCTGGGCTGAGCATACCGATGCGCTGCAGGAGCGGGACACCGGATGGCTTCAGGTCTATGTGGCGACCGTGCAGGAAGCCTACGACGCGACGCTGATGGCGTTCCGGATTGCGGAGCACAACGACGTGTTGCTGCCCGTGATGATAAACCTTGACGGGTTCTCCCTCTCCCACAACATGCAGCCGCTTGACACAGTAGAACCCGGTGATTTCATCCCGCCGTGCCACCTGCCCCACGCAATCGACCCGAAGAACCCGACCAGTTACGGCGGGCTCACGGGACCAAACGATCATTTCCGGTTCCGCTGGGACATCGAACGCTCGATGCGGGACTCGGTAAAAGTGATCGAAGAAACGCAGAAAGAGTTTGCAAAGCGTTTCGGCAGGTCGTACGGGTTCACCGAGAATTACCGGTGCGATGACGCAGACGTGATCCTCATCGCGATGGGCACATTCGGCAAGGAAGCGGAAGTTGCGATCGACCTGTTGAGAAAGGAAGGGATCAATGCGGGTTCGATGCGCATCCGCTGGTTCCGACCCTTCCCGAAACTCGACCTTGCAGGAAAAGAGGTGGTCGTGATCGACCGTGACTACTCGTTCGGTTCCGGGGGCATTCTCGCGCAGGAGATTGTAGCACAGACAAAGCGGGACGTCTACAGCGTGATTGCCGGTTTAGGCGGGCAGGAAGTCACGTATGATGACCTCGCAGACTTTGTCCGGAAGCGGCGCATAGGTGAAGAGTTCTGGTTCGGGGTGACCGGCAATGTTTGAGATCCGCATCCACTCCCGGGGCGGGCAGGGGGGTGTCACTGCTGCCCGGCTCATTGCCATGGCAGCGCTCCATGACGGGAAATATGCGACCGCGTGCCCGTTCTACGGTGCAGAGCGCAGGGGTGCGCCGGTCGTCTCGTTTGTCCGGATCGATGATCATCCCATCAAGGTCTACAGCCAGATCCGGAATCCCGACCTTGTTCTGGTGCTGGACGAGAGCGTGATGAGCGTGGTCGATGTGTTGAATGGTCTGAAGAAGGGTGGCAGGGTGCTCATCAACAGCGCCCACAAACATGAGTTTGCCGGCTTTACTACATCCAACGTTGACCTGACAGGGATCGCGCTCCGCGATCACCTTGTGGTTGCGGGAAGTCCTGTCCTGGACACTACGGTGCTCGGAGCTCTTGCAAAGATGGGCATATGCTCTGTGGACTCAGTGAAAAAAGCGATCCGCGAGATGTTCTCAGATGAGATGAACGTGAATGCTGAGGAAGACGCGTACAGGGAGATAAGTCTATGACGGGCGTGGCAAACCGTGACCGGCTTGCGATCAGCAGACCGACGGAAGGCGCCGCCGGGCAGACGGGCTCGTGGCGGGTGTTCAAACCTGTCATGGACAAGGAGAAGTGCAACGAGTGCGGGTTGTGCGCCATGTACTGCCCGGAAAACGCGATCGATGAGGATCTCGCTGTCGATCTCAGGTTCTGCAAGGGCTGCGGTATATGCGCGAACGAGTGCCCGAAGAAAGCGATTGAGATGGTAAGAGAAGATAAGTAGGGATCTTCTACCAGTCGCGATTTTTCCCGGTCTTGTTGAGATACTTTTTTGTGAAAGAAGCCCAATAATTCCTACTTAGTGGTAGGAATGTTAAAAGTCAGACACCTTGGCGAGAAAGGGCAGATCGTGATCCCAAAAGATATCCGGGAATATTTTGGATTAAAGAAGGGGTCATCAATCTCAATTGAAGTGGATGATGAGAAGATCATCATGAAGCCTAAGATGGATGAAGACTTCATGAAAACATGGACAAGTATTGTCAAAAAAAAATTGACGAAAAAGATTGATATTAAACGCCAGATTGAGGAGGAGATAGAGGAGCGGCATCATTTATGATATATCTGGATTCAAACATCTTCATTTATTCTCTCCTCTATGACCGTGCTGTTCCGGATGCAAACAAAGCAAGAAAAATTTTATCTGATGTCAGTAATGGATCTCTCAAAGCTGCGACATGTTGTCTGACGTGGGATGAGATTGTTCATGTCATGAAAAAAAATGCCGGGTCTGATGCTGCTGTATTTGCAGGAAAAAAATTCCTGGAATTCCCAAACCTGAAAATTTTACCAGTGGATCATGGAACGATCGATGCCGCTCAAGCGCTTGTACAACGATATACCATCCAGCCACGGGATGCTATACATGCTGTATCCGCACTTCAGATAGGAATATCGGATTTTCTTACGGATGATCATGACTTTGATAAGGTGAAAGAACTAAACCGTATCTCCTTTGACGATTGGAAATAGAAGCTATCATGACTATCCTGAAAAGTTCACGTCATCAGAAGATCATTGGGGATTTTGGAGAGCATCTCATCGCCAACTGGCTATCCCGCTCTGGTTTTGAAATTGTGCTCGTAGATCATACCGGAATTGATATTGTCGCTTATCATAGCACACTCAAGAGACGAATTGGGGTAACTGTAAAATCCCGGACACGGAATGAAGGGACTGAAGAAAATAATGTAATCATTTTTTCAGATCAGCACAATCGGCAGAAGGTGATTGATGCCTGTGGGGCGTTTGGATGTGAACCGTGGATCGGAATTTATGTCGAAATGTTGGATTCCGCTGAATTGTATCTTCTCAGTCTGGATCATTTTGATACAGCATACCATAGCGAGAAGGAACGTTCAAGTGCCAGTTGGAATATGCGGGAGAGGGATAAGAAAAGATATTCCGATGATCCGGAAGTTAAACGAATAAAAATTTCGTTTGCCGGAGAAAACTGGAATTGGGAATGAGATCAGGTCTCCTCAAAATAATCCAGATCCAATTTTTTTACGGTATAGGTTGATACTTCCGTGACCCCGATGTTATGATCGATCATTAACTGGGCGAGTTGTTGTCCATCGATCAGGACAATCTTCTTCTCAATTCTTGTGACAAAATCTTTTGCCTCTTTTGAGAATTGAGAGGTCGTGATAACAACGCCCTTCTTAGCCCTGTGCCCGTCAAGACTCCCGGAGAATGCCTGCACAACAGGTCTGCCAACAACGGCTTCCCATCGTTTTGCCTGGATGAACACAACATCAAGACCCAGCTTGTCTTCCTTGATGATCCCGTCAATGCCGCCATCTCCGCTTTGACCCACTGCTTCTCCGGCATCTTTCAATGATCCTCCGTATCCCATCGAGACCAGCAGTTTGACAACAAGTTTTTCAAAAAAAGACGGGTCACATTTTTTTACGTGATCCAAAATATCTGCGATGAGCTGGTGCCTGAGACCGTTGTAAATATACTCGAGAGATTCTTCAGGAGTCTGAAGAGGTAGTTGGACGGTTGTTCGTTCTTCTTTCTCTGGTTTTGATAATTTTTTAAATTCCTGAAATTCCGGAAACCGGGACAGGTATTCAATGTTGATGGAACCGGGATTTTCCTTGATTATTTTTCTGCCGGTTTCCGTGATACAGAACTTTCCCCGCCCAGTGATTTTGAGCAGTCCAGCTTTCGCAAGATAAGTTCTCGCCCAACCAACCCGGTTTTTAAATCGTGACTGAATTCCACTTGGCAAGAATTCTTTTCTCTCCTCTTCGCTCAAATGAAAAATATTCTCGGCAAGAAAATCAGATGCGGATGTGATTGTGTGCTCTTTTTCATCTCCGGCAACTTTAAGGAGCGGGAGCATGATCGTTTGAAAATCGGGAACTACCATGACAATTCCATTAGTATCCTGATACGCGATGAATCCTTCTCTTTATTGTGAGCCGGCATTTGTTGACCCTCTCTGTCCGGACCGGTAGATTTATTACACCTTCAGTTCATCCTTTGCCATATACTCGAGATCGAACTTGTAGAAGTGGGTGAACCCACAATTTCTGCACCGGATGGTAAAGTGCCGGCATCCGATCGTAATATCATGTGGACCGGTTGTATGACAATGCCTGCATTCTGCCGGCTCAACACGTTCCCAGAGATCATAGCATCCGATCTTTGTAAATGTGCCCGGCGCGGTCACTTCCTCGACACGGGGGACAAAGACCCGTGTCGCCCCGCAGTTGTCGCACGCAACCTCCGCCTTGTAGGGCACCGCCTTTATGATCTGGTCTGCCACCTGCTTGCAGTGGTAACAGTCAGTACGGTATTTCGTGAAGATAAACCGGTCGCTCATAAGAAATACTGGATGCGTCCGGGTTCATTAACCTGTTGCAGAATATCCGCAACTCTCACACCAATCAGCCTTTGTGATCTGATTACCTCATGTGCCTCGATCACGCACCAGTTGTCCCCCTGCATCAAAAGACCGGGAGACCCGGGGCAACCGGTCAAAAGTCTACCCGCGCCCTGAAAGATTTTATCCGGATTACCGCACGTGCACTGCCCGCCGCGACCCGATGTGCCCCGGAAAATTTCGGGCATGCTGTCGCAGTGAGCCAAAAAAAGTAGCCGTAGCGACAGTCAGAGCAGTATTCCAGGATAATCCGCACGAGATCTGCACAGAACGTGTTTTTTTACCACAATCTCAAAAGAATCGTGTAAATATATTTAATTACAGAGAATTCACCATTTAATCACTATGAAATGGTTTATTGGCTTTTTTGTGCTGCTCATTGCCCTTGTTGCAATCAGCGGCTGCACGCAGTCGGCACAGCCCGCCGCACCCGCAACCACCATCCCGACAACGGTCCCAACACCAGAACCGGTTCTCGTTGTCACGCCGGTTCCAACTACACAGGCAACACCGGTTCCCACCCCCAAGATAGTCGTCATCAATGTGACCCGTGTTGTAACACCCACGACGGCAATCAGGGTCACAACCATCCATATCACGAGCAATGGATTTACCCCGGCGGTGGATGGTGTACTCCCGGGTACCGGCATTATCTGGGTGAATGACGATACCGTTTCCCACTCGGTAAAGGCAATCGGAGTCCATGAGGGGATGTTTAACTCGGGTGAGATCATCCCAACTTCAACATGGTCCTTTGACTTTGGTGAGAAAGAGGGTATCTATGAATATGCATTAGGCGACCTGCCGACAATTAAGGGGCAGATCATCGTTAAAGCCGGTCGATCCGTGGTCGGCTGATAATCCCCGTCCCATCCACCCAATTTTTTATTGCATTTTTCCGGGGAGACTTTCTTTGTTTAGTGCAGATTCCCCAAGTCTGCCGGCGATTCCCGCTCACTCTCATCACCGGGATACCAACGTGCTGGTGCAAAACCCGGATGCTGCCGGTTTCTGTGACCATCATATTCCGGCAGACTGTTCCATGGTTCGTTGCACCGTGATTTCAGGTGCGGTGCAGCAACCCGGGCCACACAGGTGTATCACGTCATAAAGTCTGAATCTGCGCGTGTGGTGAGGGGCATGTGTTCTCCGGGACTGTAACCAGTTTCGAAACACGAGAGAAAAAGCCTGAAGAAGACATTTGTCTTTGTTCAGACAACCCCGATCTCCTGATCATTTACCGGAAGAGATCATCAGTCCCCGAAGATCCGGTACAGGGGGGAATCCCGTTTCAGTTCCACCTGCCGGTCCCTGCAATCGGGCATCACGGTCCTGAATGTATTCCAGAAACGATCCGAGTGATCCATAACAATCAGGTGGCAGACCTCGTGGGCGACAACATAATCAAAGAGCCGGGGTATCAGCATGCAGAGTTCGGATGCAAATGTGATCGTTTTTTTACTCGTGCAAAATCCCCACTTCCCCTTATTCTTCCGGACCTTCACCTCCGGTATCATTACCCCGAATGCCGCAGCATAATGGATCACCCGTGGGATTGCTGCCTCAAGCGTCTCTCTCTTTACGTGATACTCAACTGCACTCTTTATCGCGTCATGTTCGATTGCCGGGAGTGTTCCCAATGGCAGGTGGACGTCGATAAATAATCCTTTTCGTTCGGAGTATGCCTTTGATTCTCCACGGGTCACCCTGACCGTGAGGGTGCCGCCAAGGAACGGGTAGGTTTCACCGTCGCAGAACGAGCGGCGTACGGCAATCGCCCGCTTATTGGTAGTGACCTGTGCATAGATCCATGCAGACTTGTTCACGATCAACCTGTGGATCTCTTCACGGTTCATGCGCACAGGAGCGGTCACTTCAACAGATCGGTCAGGTTTGACCTGTATCGTGATCCTCCGGGCATTGGAACTAAACTTCACGGAATACGGGACGACCTTCCCGTCATGCCCGAACGAATGCTCGTACCCGCTTTTAGAGGTAGGTTCTCTGGCATTCCCACCGCCACCACGCATCTCCCGGATCCTGTCCTTTTTTTGCTCTACCACCGCCATGACCGATTTAACCGTCGCGTTCCAGGGAACCCGTACCTCAATGCGCCCGTCATGATGGCAGACGATACTTATGTTTTTTCTCGTACCTTGATACGTAATCGTGTACTGGACTGCCTGGTCACCGATCATCACCGAATACTGTGCTGCCGGGTTCTGCCGGGCAAATAAGATACGCTGGGTTCGCTCGATCCATCCGGCGCTCTCTATGACATATTGGCGGACTTCCGCAGGGTCGTAGTTTGTGGGCACCTTCACGTGAACCTCTCCGGATTGTCGGACATATAGCGACATGGTACTGCAGCGTGATGAGGGTTCGATGGTATAGGCAGGAATAATCATGGACTGATCTCAACACTCTCTGGCGTTTTTACCTAAGAGTATTCTTCACTCCGGATGTGTCTCTTTTTAAGATCCAAAAACACTTTCGATATGTCATTTCAAAAAGATGGAACTGCTCAATGCAGAGGCACGGATGCCGGGTGAGCGAATATGCGATAATGTGGAAAACTGCGAACGGTTGTAACGAAGCATTCCTTCCCGGCAACGGCTCTGGAGACCGGAAAATCGTCACACAGTTCCTGTGCGGGTAAAAATTAGCAAAAAAAATATTGGGGGCAATTAGTTTAGTAGTCGCCCATTCCGCCGGGGGGCATGCCGCCCATTCCGCCCATGCCACCGGGGGGCATACCGCCTTCGGGTGACGGGCTCTTTGAGGAGGCGATGACATCGTCAATGCGCAGGATCATAATCGCTGCTTCTGCGGCTGAAGAGATCGCCTGCGTCTTTACGCGGAGCGGCTCGAATACACCGGCTGCCTTCATGTCGGTTGCCTTGCCTTCGTAGACGTTCAGACCGAAGGTCTTCTTGCCCTTCTCGTGGGCTGCACGGATCTCGACGAGCATGTCGATGGGGTCAAGCCCTGCATTCTCTGCGAGGGTGCGGGGGATGATCTCAAGCGCTGCTGCAAATGCCTCGATGGCGAGCTGTGCCCTGCCACCAACCGTTGCTGCGTACTCGCGGAGACGGAGCGAGAGCTCGGTCTCGGGTGCACCGCCACCGACGACAATCTTCTTGTCTTCGACAACGACCGCGACAACGCGGAGTGCATCGTGGATCGCACGCTCGAGCTCGTCAACCACATGCTCGGTTCCGCCCCGGATGATGATCGAAACTGCCTTGGGGTTCTTGCACTGCTCGACAAAGGTCATCTCTTCACCGGAGACCTTGCGCTCTTCAACAAGTCCTGCCTTCCCAAGCTCTTCCTTTGTGATCGCATCGATCGAGGAGACGAGGCTCGCGCCGGTTGCACGGGCAAGCTTCTCCATGTCGCTCTTCTTGACACGGCGGGTTGCAAAGATGCCTGCTTTTGCAAGGTAATGCTGTGCGATGTCGTCAATGCCTTTCTGGCAGAAGAGGACGGTTGCGCCGCTTGCGACAACCTTGTCAACGATCCCACGGACCATGCGCTCCTCTTCGTCAAGGAATGCCTGTAACTGGTCGGGGTGGGTGATGTTGATCTCTGCATCGACTTCGGTCTTCTTGAACTCGACTGCTGCGTTTAAGAGAAGAATCTTTGCATTGATAACTTTCTTTGGCATTGACGGGTGGACTCTTTCCTTGTCGATGAGTACGCCTTCAATGATCTCGGAGTCGTTAATGGAGCCGCCGGTCTTCTTCTCGACCTTGATGTTGTCGGTGTTGACCGTGCCATCCTCGTCAGCGACCATGGTCACTGCCTTTACGACGAGTTCACAGAGTTTGTCTTTGGATGCCTCGGCACCCTTGCCGGTCATCGCGGTCTCAGCGATCTTCTTTAACATCGCCTTGTCCGTTGCCTTCACATCGATGGCAATGTCCCTTAAGAACTCCTGCGCCTTCTCGGCTGCCTGACGGTAGCCTGCGGCGATGATGGTCGGGTGGACGTCCTGTTCGAGGAGTCCCTCTGCCTTCTTTAAGAGTTCTCCACCAATGACAACTGCGGTGGTAGTTCCGTCGCCGACCTCATCATCCTGGGTCTTTGCGACTTCAACCATCATCTTTGCAGCCGGGTGCTCGATGTCCATCTCTTTAAGGATCGTAACGCCATCGTTTGTGATGACGACATCCCCGATGGTGTCGACGAGCATCTTATCCATTCCCTTGGGGCCGAGTGTGGTCCTGACTGCATTTGCCACGGCAATTGCGGCAGTAATGTTCATACCCTGGGCGTCACGGCCGCGGGTACGGGTGCTGCCTTCTTTAAGAATGAGGATCTGTTGTCCTCCAAGTTGTTGCGACATAAATTTCACCACTTTTAGCACTAAAATTGGTTTGTGGTTCTATATATATGTTCTCTAAAAAGGTTCACTCGCCGATCATGTCGAGGAGCTCAAAACCGTCCTCAATCCGGTGGAGACGATCTTCACCAATGACCAGTGTTTTTCCGATCTTTTTCTGTTTGTGATAGTCGGTGATGATGCACATTGCGTGCTTCTTTGCGATCTGCGAAAGGTTGCCGATAAGCGCTGCGCGCTTCACCACTTTCTGTGCCGGACCGTAGCCCGTCAGGATTGTGTGCTTTTCAAACGTGAGAAGCGCCTGGAACGGTGCACCGCGGAGCGTGTGCAGCTGCATACCGATCTGTTCTAAAAACCCGATCGGGACAGTGTGATCCTTCTTATCCGACCACTCGTGTTTGAGATCTGTCGGGCGTTCTTTGTGGCACATAAGATCGATATGCTCGACCACGCCCGTATCAAAAAACTCTTCGATCCGGATCGCCACATCGAGCGTCGTGCCCATCCCGCTCTCGTACTTGCTGATCGTGCGCCGCGAAACACCGAGCACCTGCCCGAGATCGCCGAGCGACATGTTGCGTTTTTCCCGGAGCTCGCGGAGTGCGTCGCCGTTGATATTCACGTACAGCCCGCCGGGCGAGGCGTAGACAAGCGGGGGACTTTGCTCCACGAAGTAATCATAGAGCGTCGCAGGGCTGATCGCGTAGATGCCGTACCGGACGTAGACCGCCCCACGTTCCAGCTCCGCGTCACGCGCCCTTTCGCCCACGACGAGCGGCACACCGCCGAGGTGACGCGAGATCACCTCAAGGTCAAACGCCGCGTCCTCGTTCACGGAATCGATGTGCGCGACCACTTTGATGACGAGGAGCGTTTCGTTGTTCCTCGCGATAAGATCAAAACTGCGTGGGCGTATGCTGAAGCGCTCGGAGACTTCGAAGCCTGCCGTTATCATCACGCTGATGACCAGCTGGAGCTGGCGATCCTGGGACATTGCAGTTACAAATGGATATAGCCTCCCCACATATTAATATAGACATGCTTATCGGGATCGATGACACGGATTCGCCCACCGGAATGTGTACTACATATCTCGGAGCGGTGCTCGCCCGCAGGCTGATCCGGGAGCACATGCAGGTGCGTGAAGCCCGGCTCGTCCGGCTCAACCCGAATGTTACATACAAGACCCGGGGGAACGCAGCAATCGCTCTTGATGTCGAGGGGGATGCTGACCGTGCATTTGCGATCGCATGTACACTCGTTGATGAACTTGCCGATTTTTCGTGCGACAACACAAATCCCGGCGTTGTGGTGGCTGAAGAGCGACTCGATCCAGCATTTTACGAGCGGGCGGTGACGGATTTCTGCGAGATCGAGGATGCGGTGAAAATTCTTAATGCCGCTGGTGCCCGCTACAAAGGGTACAAGAACCGGCGCGGGCTTATCGGTGCAACCGCAGCAGTGGCAAGTGTGCTTGAGGATCGCACGTCCGAGATACTTGTGTACCGAAAGCCGGAGCGGTGGGGCACACCCCGCGAAGTTGATCAGGAGAGCCTCTTTGACGCGGAGAGTGCAACGTTC
>Ga0208495_1000246_pt1 | contig 22941 bp, 18 predicted proteins | sample CryBogmetaGMA14M_FD_184551 | JGI IMG/M metagenome (GOLD analysis project Ga0208495, IMG submission 184551) | Freshwater microbial communities from Crystal Bog, Wisconsin, USA - MA14M (SPAdes) | ecosystem: Environmental > Aquatic > Freshwater > Lake | place: Crystal Bog, Wisconsin, USA...
AGGAGGGCCGCAAGCCCACACCCATTGTTGCCCTGACGGCTCACGCCCTCAAGGGAGACATAGAGAAAAGTCTCCAAACAGGCTGTGATGCTCACCTGACGAAACCCATCCGCAAGCCGATGCTTTTGGAGACTATTCGGAAATTTGCCGCGAAGCTGTGACGGAAGCCTGCCTGAGGTTATTTAGGGAGAAAGGTTTTCAACTGAAATTGATTTGAATCATTCGAGACGGAGAAACCATGAAGCAGAAAAAAGTCGAATTCGCCGCAAAAATTACAAGAGGAGATGATTCCACAAGTCTGCGCAATCAGGCCGAGGAGTTAGCCCGGAAAACAGCGACGCCTGCAAGCATCGGCAAAATGTCACCTGCACAGATAGAGCTGACGCTTCACGAATTGCAGGTGCATCAGATTGAACTTACATTACAGAATGAGGAACTTCGCCGATCCCAGATGGAGCTGGACACTGCAAGGGAGCGGTATTTCGATTTATTCAATCTGGCTCCAGTGGCCTATCTCACCATCAGCAAGCAGGGACTGATCACCGAGACAAATCTCGTCGCCGCAAACATGCTGGGCTGGACACGAAGCGCGCTGGTCAAACAGCCATTGACCAGGTACATCCTCAAAATACATCAGGACATCTACTACCGTCACAGCCAACAACTCCTGAAGACAGGTAAACCGCAGACATGTGAACTGTTAATGGTAAAAAAGGACAACTCTAATGTCTGGGTATTGTTGGATGCAACCATAGACGAGGATACCCATAGCGAAACCGTTTTCCGCGTCGTGCTGACAGACATTACCTCTCTCAAACTGGCAGAGGAAGAGCTTCGGGGGAGTGAATTAATGTTTCGAACCCTTTTCGAATCTGCCAACGATTCTATTTTCATGATGGATAATAATATCTTTATTGAATGTAACAAAAAGACACTACAGATATTTGGTTGCACCAAAGAACAGATTCTCGGGCAGTCTCCTTACCGGTTCTCCCCGGAAGTTCAGCCTGATGGAAGGAACTCTATGGAAAAAGCAATAGAGAAGATCGACGCGGCACTTAAAGGTCAGCCTCAGTTTTTTGAATGGAAACACAGTCGTTACGATGGGACTCTTTTTGATGCAGAGGTCAGCCTGAATACCTACCCTACTGAAAATAATAAGTACGTCATTCAGGCTATTGTTCGCGACATCACCGAGCACAAGCAGGCAATTGAGGCGCTGCGGAAAAGCGAAGAAAGATATCATGAACTAAGTATCGTCGATAGTCTAACCACGCTTTACAATTCCCGGCATTTTTACGTTCAGCTTAAAATAGAATTAGAGCGGTCGAACCGCTATGAACAACCTTTAACCCTCCTTGTGCTTGATCTAGACGATTTCAAGTCATTCAACGACATATACGGCCATATCGAGGGTGATAAGGTCTTGCGGCGACTGGGCTATGTAATCAAAGGATGCCTGCGTGAGACGGATTCCGCTTATCGTTATGGCGGCGAAGAATTCACCATCCTCCTGCCCATGACAACAAGCGCGGATGGTGCCGTTACAGCGGAAAGAGTCCTAACAGAATTAAAGAATGATACTTTCTCTCCTGCTCCAGGGCAGGAAGTCCATTTGACTGCGAGCATCGGTATTGCTCAGTACAAGCCTAAGGAAGACATGAAGGTTTTCGTGCACCGGGTTGATCAGCTTATGTACCAGGCGAAAAAGAACGGAAAAGGCAGGGTTTGTTCGGAGCTATAATTTTTATCACAACAGGGAGCATATGATGAAAAAACCATCCAGAACAAAAGAAAAATTGCCAGGAAAGATTCCCAGTTTAAAAAAGAAAATCAAGAAACCGGGAAAATCAGAATCTCAGCGTAAGCCGACAGAGATGGACATGTACAAAAGCGAACTAAAATATCGCCAGTTTGCTGAGGATATGCCGGCACTTATTTGCAGCTTCTTGCCGGATAGCACATTGACCTATGTAAATTCGGCCTACTGTAAATTTTTTTCAAAGCAGCCTGAAGACCTTGTTGGAAAAAAATTCCTTGATTTACTACCGGATAAGGCTACTCGCGAAAATGTTCAACGCCAATACATGTCACTCACGCCTGAAAATCCTGTGAAGACATATGAACATGAAGTGATTGTAGCTGATGGAACCAACCAACAACGTTGGCGTCGCTGGACCGACCGTGCTTTCTTTAGTGATAAAGGTGAGATTATCCATTTTCAGTCCATCGGGCAGGACATAACTGAACGGAAGCAGATGGAGGATAATCTGCGTGAAGGCGAAGAACGATTCCAATTAATTACGGAAACTATAGATGAAGTATTTTGGATGGCCGATGTGGAAATTGGGAGAATGTTCTACATTAGCCCAGGTTTCGAGCGTGTTTGGAAACGTTCGAGGAATAGTCTTTACGAAAACCCGCGGTCTTTTCTTGATGCCGTTCATGTGGAGGATCGAGAGCGTGTCCGGGCTGCCCTTACAATAGAGAAAACTGGACAGCCTTTTGATCATGAGTACCGCATTGTGTTGCCTAATGGCAATATCCGGCATATTTGGGATCGAGGGTTTCCCATCCGAAATGAAAACGGTCAAGTAACAAGATATGCGGGAGTAGCAACCGACATTACCGAACATAAAAAAGCCGAAGAGGAGCTAAAAAAAAGTAGAGAAAGATATAGTGCCATTTTTGACCAATCCCCTATTGCGATTGAATTCTATGATTCTGATGGGTGCTTGATTAACGTAAATAGGGCCTGTATCGATTTATTTGGCGTAGTGAATAAAAATGAAATTTCCGGTTTCAAATTGTTTGAAGACCCCAATATATCTAAAGATATAAAAACAAAATTATTGAATAGGGAAAATGTTCGATTTGAAGCTGAATTTAACTTTGAAGAAGTAAAAAGGCTGAATCTTTACCAAACTACCTGTTCAGGAATAAAAATATTGGATTGGTCTATCAGTCCGCTAACAAACGGTAACGTCGTGATAGGATACATTGAACAAATACAAGACATCACCGAGCGCAAGCAATCTGAAGAGGCGCTGCGGGAGAGCGAAGCTCGCTATCGCCTCCTTGTCGATAACGCGACAGATGTCATCTGGACATTGGATATGGAGATGCGACTGACTTATATCAGCCCCTCCATAACAACTCTCCTGGGCTTTACGGTGGAAGAGGCAATGAAACGACCAATAGAGCTGGCCTTAACTCCAGCTTCATTTGAAAAAGCGATGCTGATTTTCACCGAAAGAATGGCGCTGCAAAGTAAAAGCCACAATGACCCCACTCAGTCATCAATTATTGAACTGGAAATGGTCCACAAGGATGGACATACTGTCCCGATCGAAGGGCATTTTCGTTTTTTGCGCGATGCAGCAGGTAAGATCAATAGCCTGATCGCGATGTTGCGCGACATCACCGACCGCAAGCTGGTGGAGAAATCCCTGCGAGAGAGTGAAGAGAGCTACCGCAATCTCTTTGAGAATGCCACAGAAATAATTTTTGTAGCTCAAGACGGCAAGGTGGTATTTCAAAATCCTAAGGCCTCCACGATATCCGGTTATTATGATACGGAAATCATACAAAGGCCATTTATTGAGTTTATCCACCCGGACGACCGGGATATGGTTGTCGACCGGCATCTAAAACGAATGAAGGGCGAGGATGTTCCTCCCACCTATTCTTTTCGGTTTGTTCAGAAAGACGGCGGCATTCGGTGGGTAGATCTGAGTGCTGTCATGATAGAATGGAAAGGGAAACCGGCCACTTTGAATTTCCTTACCGACATCACCGACCGCAAACATTATGAAGATGAACTGCTTCACTCGCAGGAGCAATACCGCTCGCTCGTGGAAAACATCAACGACATCATCTTCAGTTGTGATTTACAGGGTACTTTCACTTACATAAGTCCTGCTATCGAACGTATTTCCAGATACACCACCAGCGATGTGGAAGGCTTGTCCTTTTCTAACTTTGTTTATCCGGAAGACCTGAGCGGATTGGTAGAAGTTTTCAAAAAGACTGTTTCCGGAATCACGGGAGCTTGTGAATTCAGAGCCCTGGACAAGACGGGAGAGGTGCGTTGGGTTTTTACCAGGATTAGACGTGTTGCTGAAAGCGACAAACTGCCTTACATTACGGGCACCATTACCGACATCACCGACCGCAAGAAGGCCGAGGAAAAACTTCAAAATACCCTGGAAAGTCTCAGGAAAGCAATTGGCGCTACCATCCAAGTCATGGTGTCTGCTATTGAGTCCAGAGATCCCTACACCGCCGGTCACCAGAAACGATCCTCAGCGCTCGCCCGAGATATTGCCACCGAGATGGGACTTCCACAGGAAAAGATTGATGGCATCCGCATGGCTGGTTCCATCCATGATATCGGAAAAATGTCTATTCCCTCGGAGATATTATCCAAACCGACAAATCTCTCTGAATTTGAGTTTCCCCTGATTAAAGAACATGCCCAAAAGGGATATGATATTCTGAAGGATGTAGAATCTCCCTGGCCCTTAGCGGAAATTGTCTATCAGCATCATGAGCGGATGGATGGTTCCGGGTATCCAAGGAACCTGAAAGGGGAAGAGATTCTCATGGAAGCCCGTATCCTTGCCGTGGCTGATGTTGTAGAATCCATGGCCTCCCACCGTCCCTATCGTCCCGCCAAGGGAATTAAGGTAGCATTGGAAGAAATCGAGAATAACAAAGGAACCCTTTACGACGAAGCTGTCGTGGATGCCTGTCTAAGATTATTCCGGGAAAAAGGTTATCAACTGGAAGTGACTTGATTGCAAGCGGTGTGGTGGCACGCCTCCTTTCAATGTCTTATCGAAAACTAAGTCTTTGTAGATAAAACAGACATCCAAATGCAACGGAATCAACTCCTTCGACGAGTCCGTCAGGACGTCATGCACTAAATGGATGAAAATACGCCGATAACCAATCATTTTTTACTACGCCTGGTCATCATAACGACGATACCGGCTGCGGCCGCAATCAGGCAAATCCCGATGTACAGAGCAAATGCCAGGGAGTAGCTCTTCGTCCAGTCGTAAATGAAACCGGACAACGGCACTCCCACGGCAGTACCTAGCGTCGTGAAGATGTTAAGAAATCCGTAGATAACGGCAAAGTGCTTCTGACCCAATACTCTGGCCGTCATAAGCGGAGGCAGAACTGTGCGGACAGCAATGGAGAAACCGAACAGGACGCTGAAAACGATCGCTATCCACATCCATTGTGCCCCGTAAAGGAGCGTAATTGAGATTACCAAGCCGATCATGCACAACAGATAGCTTTTCAGTAGCCCTACCCGATCGGCGAGGCCTCCTACCAGAACCTTGCCGAACACAAGCATGGTCATGTGCAGAGACATGAGCATTGTCGCGGTTGTGGAGGAAAATCCCAGATCGGTCAGGTACGGAACGATGTGGTGCAGGACACCCATGTTGGCAATGGCGATAAGTAGAATTATGAGCGCGAGCAGCCAGAAAGAGTTGCTTCGGAACGCCTCCGTCGCTGTCAGGCCTTCCATCTCGGTTGCGGATTGCCGGGAGAGTGCCGCTTCGCCGCCAAATGGGAGTAGCCCCATATCGGCCGGTTTGGCGCGCACGATAAAGATCGCCGTCGGGATGGAGATGATGCCTATGATCAGACCGAACGTCAGATAGGTTAACTGCCAACTGTAATTCATGATGATCCAGTTTGCCAGCGGATTGAAGATGAGCCCGCCGACACCCGTGGCGGCGAAGACGATCCCCATGGCCAGCCCCCGCTTATCAATGAACCAGTTGGTGATCATCATGGACACGGGAATAATGTGAGAGCCCGCGCTGCCGATGCCGAGAAACACCGCGACGACATAAAACTGCGTCAGCGTCCGGCACTGTGAGAAGAGAGCGAAGCTTGCGGCCATCATGGTAGTGCAGACGGTCATGATGATACGGATGTCGAAACGCTCCAGAAGTTTGCCCATTACCGGCGCCATAACCATCATGGAGAGCGCAGCAATCGTGAAATAAAGTGTGAAGCCGCCCCGGGTGAACCCGAGGGATTCGGCGACCGGTTTGATGAACACGCCCATGGTGTTCATGATGATGCCGATCCCGACAAAGTTGAGTAAAAATGCGCCGCCAACGATCCACCACCCGTAGAAAATCTTTTGCCTTGATTTCATGTTTTGCCCCCACCTTTTAGAAATTGATAATGTATTGCTTTTTTACTATGAGCGTAAATGGCCACTTGCCAACAGTGACCAGCTCTCTTATATAGTCTGCGGCCATATATCATCAGCCTCTTCTTTCAGGCCAAGCGATTCAAGCTTTTTACGGAACGCAATGCCTTTAACCGGATCGAATCCCATCAACTCGTAAAACCGGTCCTTCATCTCGTCGAACTGTATTTCGATTCCGGCGGTGTCGCCGTCTCGCGCAGGCTCTTTGAGCCGGGGAGTCAGATCATCATCGGATGCGCCGAATCCGAAACGATAGTTGATGCAGCGCTTCAGATGAAAGATGCGCAATCCCGCTTCCATCATCGAGACGACATCATACCCGTATCCAGCCGCCGCATTGATCAATTCAACAATTTCCGGCAGGGTTAGTGACCTGTCGGCGAACTGACACAGGCACGCGCTATTCTCTATGCTGCCGATAGCGGCAGCCAGCACCATGGTTTCTGCTTTCTTTTCGGAGGTGAGGGCTTCGAGGTCGAACTCGAAGCCGATTACCGGATAATTGCACGCCCCTGTCTCCATGAAGTGCATCGCCGTCTGCACATGGCAGGCGCCGCGGGGGCTCACCGCGTAGGACAGAGCATGGCCATGGCCGCCGCGCGGGTCATGCATGGGCGCTTCCATTCCCTTGCTCTGCGCAGTATATTCCAAAGAATTCCCGCCGCTGGCACGCGCCGCCCGGGCACTGCCCATGGACAGCAAATTTCCTAGCTTTCCTTTTCGGAACGCCATCATGGGGAGTACCTTGTTCACCACCGTCTCCATATCGCCCCAAAGAAGAGGTATCCCGCCAGTCTGTTCGTCAGTAATGTGGCCCTTTTCGTAGGCTTCCATTGCCCAGGCAATTGTTGCGCCGGCGCTGATCGTGTCCATGCCAAGGTCATTGCACACCCTGCCGGCTTTGCACACAGCGGCCAGGTCCGATGAGCCCTGAAGGCTGCCAAAGGCCACCACAGTTTCGTATTCCGGCCCCGGCCCCTCGTCAAGGGCAAATGGCCCTTCGTCTACTTGCACTATTCTCTTGCAGGCCACCGCGCAGTAAGCGCAGGTGGCGGTTTTTTTCAGAAAACGATCGGATAATGTGCTTCCCGTGAGGGCATCCCCCATTTCCTCGTCAAAGTTGGATGTCCAGTTTCTGACGGGCACGTCCCCGCTGTACATATGGCCTTCCAGGTTGCCGGAAGTTCCGAAGTCATGAAGCACCTGGGAAATGAGGTGATTCTTGATTCGTGGGGTGAGCTCTTTGGTCATCGCTTTTATCCGGTCCGGATCGGCAAAGGACAGCTCTTTTGCTTCTGAATTTACCACAAGAGCCTTCAGGTTTTTTGATCCCATGACGGCGCCCATGCCGCATCGCCCGAAGGCATGATGGGCTTCGTTGAGGATACAGGCAAAGGGTACCATGTTCTCACCGGCAGGTCCGATTACAAGAGAAGTTGACTTCTTTCCATATGTTTTATGCAGATCCGTTGTGCATTCCAAAATGCCCTTGCCCCAGAGAGACCCGGCGTCCTCAATAGTTATAATTCCATTATTGATTAGCAGTAACGATGGCTGTGTAGCCTTTCCAGTTATAATTAAACCGTCGTACCCTGCCAACCTGAGGGCGGGCGGGAAATATCCTCCACAGGAGGATTCGGCAAGTCCTCCTGTTAACGGCGAACGCGCGGTAGCGTTCATCCTGCTCGCGCCGGAAAGTTTGATACCGGTCAGTGGCCCGTTCATAAGCATGAATAGTGCCTCAGGAGATAAGGCATCCGCGGCAAAATCCGCCCGGTCCCAGAATATTTTCGCAGCCAGACCGCTGCCGCCCATAAAACGCCGGTACGTTTCTTCCGGAAGCATTAATGATTCGACGGTATTTTCCGTAAGATCTATCAATGCTATCTTCCCTGTATTGCCATGCATTGTGTTCACCCCGCAGTTAGAATATTGTATAACACTCAATGAACCGTTACATGAACAGACCCCGTGTCGCGACAGGACTATTTCTTTGTTACGATCAGGCTTTCGAGACCCATTTCTTTCAGGGCCACCGGAAACAGTTGAAAGGCCGGTTTGATTACCGGTAGCAGCTTAAGCATGGCGGTCACTTTGCCGCCCTGTTTGATGATGCCTTTGGTGATGCCGGCAATCGGGTTTTCGAGACCATGCCAGAAACGGTGCGAATGGTCGGCCGGCTGCTTTGACCAGACATCCTCCTTTACATTGCATGGTCCCATATAAACAGTGCCGTAATAACCTTCCTTGCTTGGCGGGTTTTTAAGATCGATCGTTATCTCCGCGTCCGGGTCGGTATACATGAACTTTATAATGATGCCCGCCTTGCTCATCTTCAAGCCGATTTTATCGTCACGCAATACCCTGTCCAAAAAATATCCGTATATTTTATACAAATCTTCCGCGTCCTTGTAGTACTGGCTCATGTTCATCCTCCTCTGAAATTATTTTCTATCCTTTCCGCTGATCAAATCGCCTGCCGAAGATCATGCCGGCGATTCCTATTTTTAACATCTGAATGGTGCCGCCCGCCACACCCCATGCTTTCGCATCGCGGTACATGCGCTCTATCGGAAACTCTGTGCTATATCCGTATCCTCCTAATACCTGCATGGCCGTATTCGTCACATCCACCACCATCTCATTTGCGTATGCTTTGGCCATGGATGCTTCGTATATCGACGGGAGTCCCTGTCCCGCGCCGCTTACAGCTCGATACACCATAAGCCTTGCTGCATCCAGCTTCGTGGCTATGTCTGCCATCATGAACTGCACCGCCTGAAATTCGCATATTGGCCTGCCGAAAGCTTTTCGTTCCAGGGCATAGACTTTCGCCTCTCCGAAGGCGCCGCCCGCTATTCCCAAGCACATCGCGGAGTTGCCGCAACGCTCGATGTCGAAGGTCCACATGAGCTTGTTGAACTCACCCGGCGGTATGACCAGGTTTTTTTTGGGCACCCGGACATTGTCGAAGTTGAGATCGCACGAGGGCATGCCCCGAAGCCCCATAAATTTTTCCTGCTTGCCGAAGCTGAAACCAGGCATCCCTTTCTCCACGAGGAGGCCGCCGATCCCCTTATAGCCCTTGATGTCTCCGAAGCGCGTGTACACCATGTAATGGCTGGCGTGACCCCCGCCGGTAATAAAGCATTTCCTTCCGTTGAGGATATAATGGTCGCCGTCCTCCACCGCGCGGGTGGTGAGCGCCGTGAGGTCAGATCCCGCTTCCGGCTCGGTCATGCATACGGAGACGCTCAATTCTCCCCGGCACACGCCCGGCACGATGGCCTTCTTCTGTTCTTTGGTGCCGAAGATGTCTATTACCCTGACCGGCCCCACGTTCGATTCGAAAACCGGAGCCGCTATCATGGGGCTGAACTTGGCAAGCTCCTCGATACAAAGGATAGCGTTCATCGCGGGTTGTGCCCCGCCGCCGTGCTCGGCCGAAATGGTCATGCCCAGCAATCCCAGATCGGCGTATTTTTTAATCAGGTCGTACGGGAATTCGCTTGTCTCATCGATATGACGCGCCAGCTCTTTGAATTTTTCCCGCTGGCCCATGGTCCTGATGGTATCGACCAGCATTTTCTGTTCTTCATTTAATGTAAAATCCATTCTCTGTCCTTTAATGTAGTAAGTTATATTATATCAGGGAAACCAGATCCCTGATGTTCTTTGCTTTTTCCAGATTCATAATTTCATCAATGATCCGTTCAATTTTTTTGGAATCACGTTTCCCGGAAAAAAACTTCACCTTGCGCGCGACGTCCTCTGCTTCCATAGGATCACGGGGGTCGCCTTTGGGGATATCCACCTGCTTTGTCCACCTCTCCCCATTTTTCAGCATGATTTCCACGCGGCTTGCGGTTTTGTCCGGATACATTTTATTAAGCTCATCGTCCGACTTCACTGTCACCTTTTTCGCGAGAGCCATCACCGCCGGGTCCGCGATGCGCCGCTCGGTGAGTTGTACCGGCCCCAGTTCTCCATCAAGGATACATACTGCCGCCACATAGGGGATGGAAAATTGCGCCGAGACAAAGCTGCCGCCTTCAGGCACGCCCTTCCCCACGGCCAAGGCAGCCACCCCGTAGGTTGATACGATGATGGAATCGATATCGTCCGGCATTACCTTTTTTTCTTTCGTGAGCATCAACGTTGCCTGGGCCGCTCCGTGGGTGTGTCTGCAGGCGGTGTAAGGTTTGAAGTAAATGTCCATAGTGGAATAGTGCTCGCCAAGCTTCTCCGTTATCCGTTCCGGTTTCGCATCCACCTTCACGGTTATCTGGGTGAAGCCACCTTTGAGTTCCGTCCCTTCAAGGACATACGGACTGCCGGTAATACCCTTTCCCGCCAGTCCTGCCGCCATTATACCGGCACTCGCTGCCTGGCCGCCCTGGATGATCTTCACCGTGTACCCTCCCATAAGCTGTTCCGCCATGGATATGGGCAGAATATATCCGGCGTTCCCTATCGCGCTTTGCATCTCCGGATACCCTTGCCCCATCAGCTTTGACACCGCGACTGCCGCTCCGAACGTGCCGCAAGTACCTGTGGGAAGGAATCCCGACAGCGTGTGCCAGGGATGCATGGCAGCTGCGGCCCTGTTGGCCACCTCGTAACCGGCTACTATAGCTTCTATCAGACGGGAGCCCGGTAACCCCAGGCTTTCGGAAATAACAAATGCCGCCGGGATCACAGCCACCCCCGGATGGTTACCTCCGAAGCGGAGCCCGTCCTGAGCCTCGATTGCCTCGGCAGTCGTTCCATTGATGAAGGCGGCGTTCTGCAGCCCTGTTTTAAACCCGGAGCCCAGCGCCGTTGCGGCCTCGGGACCACCGAGAGAACGCACAAAATCAACGACCTGCCGCACCGCATCGAGTTCCAGCGACCCGTAAATGTTCGCCACGTAGTCAAGCACGCAGAGCTTCACCTTATGCGTCACTTCAGCGGGTAATTTATTAAAAGAAAGTTCAGAGCAGAACTGTACAAGCTGTTTTGTGTAATCCATAAGTCTCCTTGTATTCTGGTGATCTTGAATCTTGCTCTCTTCTCCCGGGAAAGGGACACATTCCACGCCTCTGAGCGCGGCTATACATATCCTCGCTTCTCGTATATCTGTATCATCCGGTGCGGATCGATTACTTCACGCATCACCCGGATCTCCTCTTCCCGAGGGGGTTCGGTCTCAAACACGTCGTCGCTCACTTTGAGTTTCCAGGGAGTGAGTTTAACCACCTCGGCAACCGTTGTCCCGGGATGATAGCTTTCGAGGTAAGCCTCTTTTGTCTGCTTGTCGAACCGCATGACAGCCTTGTTGGTTATTATAACCTGCGGGCCGGTATCCGGCGGAAGTCCCCACCGCTCACGCGCCCCCGGACCTTCAAGGTATCCGGGCGTCGTTATAAAATCGACCTTTTCCGTGAGAGTCCTGATATTGTGCAGTGCGATGATGAGGCCGCGTTTGGCCAGTGACCCGATCGGATTGGCTCCACCGGACCCGGGAAGGCGGCTCTTGGGATTTTCGTATTTGCCGATAACCGTGGTATTGATATTTCCATATTTGTCGATCTGGCTCCCGGCAAGAAACCCCACATCGACCCATCCACCCTGTAAAAACATCCCTATCACATCCACCAGTCCGCCTGTCATCGCGGCGCCGGGGTTGAGGCAGGGATCACCCACAGAAAGTGCCGGGCGCGTAGGCCGCGCATCGAACACTCCAGATTCCTGCATCAGCATGGCGCCGGGCGCGTGTGTATAGCGGGCGATATTTGCCGACATCGCGGGAAATCCTGTGCCCACAATCACAATATCACCGTCCTTAATTTCTCGAGCACCGCAGCACGCCATCAATTCCGCTTTGATATAATCGTCAGGATGATTGCTCATCGGCACACCTCCCCTCTCAATAGGCGTAGGATACGGGATAGCCGTAATCGAACTTGGCTTGGAGCCCTTTATACTGTGCGTATCCGAATTTCTGAATGTAGTGTTGTATGTATTCGTTCCGGTCTTTCGGACCGAAAACCCATTCATCCAGAAACGCCTGGAAGCCCTCCACCGTGTTTGACGCCTCTTTGTAAAGGTACCCATAGGATAAATCCACATCATAGAAACCAGGTGTATATCCGGGATGGGCACCGAAGGGCTCCTCGGTAACGGCAACAACTTTAAACGATGGGACGATGGTGCGCGAAGGATCCTTGCCCACGGTCTCACGGCTGACGATCCTTTCGCAGCTCACGATCACCTTTTTTGCCGCATTGGCACCCCACTTGCAATCACCGCCGATGCCCCACATCTGGGCGTTCCCGTCCTCATCCGCCTGCTGCACATGGATGATCGCCACGTCCGGCCGAAGCGCCGGAACAAGCATCACCGGGCTTCCGTCAAAGGGGGATTCGATCATTTTATATTTATTTTCACCCATGAAGGATTTTATGTTCATCAGGTCGGTCCCCACCATGTCCTTCACCGGCACAAAGGGCATCCCCAGAGCACCGGCCATCAACATGAGCGGGAGCGAAAGGTTGGTATATTCTTCAACTTCTATCTTGTGGGGAATTCCTTTTTCGATGGACCGCCTATAGCATCGGGCGAGGCCGTATAGCCCCAGCGAGATAAAGGTGGCGATGAACCGCTTCACGCAGCCAGCGCCGATAAGCATGTCGAAGTCATCCGCCGCATTGCTCCTAGTGATGGTGAGGTCGCGCTTTTTCTGCCGGATGATCTCGTGGATAGCCGCGAAAGGAGGCCTGCAGATATACCCGCCGATAAACAAGAAGTCGCCGCTTACGACAAACTTCTGTATGGCATCAGCGGTGGTCATCACCTTGCCCATACGTATTCCCCTTTGTTTATTACCATAATATCCACGGCATTACCCAGAATGATCGCCGCGGTGGCTCCCTCATGGACGCATTTCGAACTCGGTTCTGCTGATGATCTCGTCCTGGGCTATATCGCTCAACCCTGTGAATTCCGCCGAATAGCCGCTGACCCGAACGAACAAGTCGCGGTGCTTTTCCGGATGTCGCTGCGCTTCCTTGAGGATTGCTGAATCTACCATGTTAAACTGCACCTGCGTGCCGCCCCGTTTAAAATAGGTAGTGATGAGAGTCATAAGGTTTGTCGTGCTTATATTCTTCCCCTGAAAGCGCATATTAAGATTGGCGCCGTTAAACACACGCTCCACAGGAAGCTTCACCACGGAATTCATTATCGCGGTCGGGCCCGATATGGCGTTTCCCGTTGTCGGTGTGATACCGTTTCCAAGCACATCGCCGGCAAAACGGCCGTCAGGCGTCGCACCGGTAAAAGCGCCCATTGTTATATGGAAACCGACGGAGAATATACCCGGCCAGAATGCGCCTCCCCGGAAGTTGCTGTATTTCGACAAAACATCGCAGTAGTGATCTATGACCCGTGAGGCCATCGCATCGACATCATCATTGTCGTTTCCGTATTTCGCAATACGGTTCAGGAAATAGGTGCGCTTGTCCTCGGCATCCTGCCAGTCCCGAGACAACCAGTCGGTTATTTCGGTCATAGTAAATCGCTTATCTTCAAAGACTGCCTTTTTCACCGCGTACAGGCTATCCACCACGTTGGCAAAACCCATGAGCTGCACGCCTGTGGAATTATAGACTGCGCCTCCCCTTGTTAGATCCAGGCCTTTGTCCAGGCAACCGTCAACCATCGCCGATGCAAATGGAGAGGGAACGGTTTCAGCGATCGCGCGGTCGAGCACATCCATCCCCCGGACCATCTGGTTAATGAAATGACGTGTTTGCTTATCATAGGCGTTCCAGAGGTCTTCAAAATTTTTAAATCCCGCAGGGTCTCCCGATTCAATGCCGCTGGGATACCCGAAGATATTATCAATCCCGTTGAGCAGGGCAAGCTCGACGCATTTGATGCCGCTGAACTGCACCGCGAAGGTTGAACCAAAGGTCTTACCCTGCGCGTTTGGTTCCAGACAGCCCACTACGCCGTAATCCCTCGCATCTTCTATCGACAGACCTGCCTGCACCAAAGATCGGATGATAGCTTCATCATTGAAAAAATGCATCAGCACACCATCGCGGTCATACTCGACAGCGCTGCGCATTAGTTTTTCGGGGCAATCGGGAGAAACCCGCACGCCGAAATTTGGCTGAACTGTCCTCACGTCAGCGTAGGCATCCAAAGCGATATAGCTCATGTCGTTGGTCGCGTCTAGCCCGTCGGGTCCCACGCCGCCTACGGTGACGTTCTGTGTGGTCTTGCCCTCGGTGCCCTCTCCGCCCGGGATGAAAGCCTCCTCGAGGACGTTCCATATCTCGTTGGTCTTGATAAAAAGCATGGCCACCAGTTCCCTGGCCTTATCCGGTGTTATGCGCCTTGCTCCTAGATCCTTTCGGTAATATGGAAATAAAATCTGATCAATTCGGCCCAGTGATATGGAGTTTCCACCAGATTCAAGCTGCGAGGCCAGGTGGATAAAATAGAGACTCTGTACCGCTTCATGCAGCGTTTCGGCCGGATACTCGGGAACACGGCTGCATACGCGGGCAATATCTCTGAGCTCTGCCGCACGCTCACGGTCGCTCTCTGCCTCAGCCATTGCAAGCGCTCGTTCGCTGTAGCGCCGCGCAAAGGAGATGACGGCATGGCAGTTGCGTATCACCGCCTCATAAAAGAGGCCTTTTTCGCCGTTCTTCTCATTAGTGGGCAGGCTTTTCAGTTTTTGCTGGGCATCGTCAATGACGCCACGCAGCCCATAGGTCAGCACCCGTGTTTGGTTCATGGTAAAATGGCCAATTCCGTAAGTGATCTCGAGCATCATGGTGAAAATATACTTGTCCATATCGGTTTTGACATCTTCGGGCATGAGCTTTTGCATGCGCTCTTCCACTGTCTTCCCTTTCCAGTAGGGAAGAATTTTCGCGGCAAGTTCATCTTTTTCTTCTTTTGTGATTAGTGCCCTTTGCAGTCCCCGGGTATCGAAATTTTCAAGGTCTCCCTCAATCCATAACGACTTGTTTTCCGGAAACAGGGGAGCCCCCTTGAGCTTGGATGTGCGGCACCCGACAATGATCTCATCATCGCGTATAATGACGCTGATACTTTTCAGGATATGCTCGAAGGCGAGGCTGATTCTCGTAATCGGATGCTTGTCCCAGTTGATCCGCATCGCTTCGGTGATGTACCGGGCGCGCTCTACGCAGACTTCCTGGGGCGCCTCGATGATCTTCCAGCGGAGCGTATCAACGCGGGACCGCATCGGGGGTTGACTAAGTGCTTGCTGTGTACTCATAAAGTACCTCCGTTATGTCAAACTTTGATATGCATGTGGTTGACCAGTATCGCGTCCCTCATCCATCGCGGCAGGAACTGGTTGAGCGCCAGAAAGAAAGTGCTCATGAAATCAATCTGGTTGAACAGCGCCGGCTTTTTCGCTTCAATAACCTTCATGATCTTTTTAGCCGCATAGGGTGGCGTCGGCGCGGTTTTGATGAGTTCGTTGTCACGCTCAATAAACCGCCGGGCCCGATCCCGGTAAACAGAATTTTCTGGCGGGAGTACGTGGATTTTCGCCGCAAAAGTCGTGGAAACCTGAGCCGGTTCGATCAGGGCTACCTGTATGCCGAAGGGGGCCACCTCGTATTTGAGGGAAACGACCATGCCGGTTATGGCGAATTTGCTCGCGGAATAAATCGATTCGAAAGGAAATGGAACGCGCCCTACGAGCGACGACATGGCAATGAGTTTGCCGGATCGCTGTTCCCGCATCGATGGAATGAAGGCCTGGAAAATCGCGGCAGCCCCGATGACATTGATTTCAAGGCACTTGAGTGCTTTCTCGAGATTCACCTCCTCAAAGGGGCTGAAGAATCCTATACCCACATTGGAAAGCACCGTGTCAACATGCCCGTACTGTGCAAGTACCCGGTCGCGGAATATTTTAATCTTTGCCCGGTCGGTAATATCAATCGCATCAAGTAGGTGTTTACCACCGATCTTCTTCAGTTCTTTTTCCAGTGATTTAATGCCTTCGGCATCAACATCAAAACCTGCAACAGAGTGACCCGCTGTGGCCAGCATGGTGGCCACGTGACGCCCCATACCATCTGCGCATCCTGTTATTACAACGACCTGTCCCATAGCAATTCCTCCTTTATTTTTTTCACGCAGTCATACCTTATGAAATCTGCGCGCGATACAATTCACCCATCTGCTTCATTGATTCTTTGAAATCCGGATAGATCATCCGGTATCCCATGGACTTCAGCTTGCTGTTATCAACAATGTAATCCTTATAGAGATATCGTACCGCATCGAGTTCCAAATCCGGTATCCGCCCTTTGCGCGCTGACACCGTTCCGTCCACCCGTGCGACCATTTTTACCAACCAGAGAGGCAGATGAAGTTTAGGCGGCTTGGTGCCGAAAGCGTCCGAGGCCATTGCAAGCGCTTCCTCCAGTGTCGGATGAGTGTCTTCGGCAAGATTGAACGCCTGTCCGACAGCGGCATCCAGAAATGAGAGATGGTTGACGGCGGCGGCCACATCTTCCGCCCGAACGTTGGAAAGAAGCTGTGTGCCGTTTCCCGGGATAGCACTTATGCTGGAAGGACGTGAAAAAGCCTTGCCCGCTCCGTCATTGCAGCGCGGCCCGTACACGGTGCATGGCCGCGTTATAATTGCCGGCAGTCCTTCCTTGACGCGGCGCCAGACAACGTCTTCACCATCGCGCTTGCTCCTCCCATAGGAATCTTGTGGATCCCGTGGACTGTCCTCTTTAAAAGGTATTCCCTGATAATACCCGTATACACTTGTGGAACCGACATGGATATAGCGCTTAACGCCTTTTTTTAGCGCGAGACCGGTGATCAGTTCGACGCCTTTAACATTTGTTGGAGAGAGTGATTCATAGGGTGTGGAAAAATTACAGATAGCTCCCAGGTGGAAGATCCTGTCTACTCCACCTTCGAACAGGCGGGGAATAGTTTCAGGTTTTGTGAGGTCGGCGGCAACATATTCAACACCAAGGCGCTCAAAAAACGATATATCTTTTCTGGGCCGGGCTGTAGCTCTGACGCGAACCCCATTCCGGGTAAGAAATTCAACAAGGTGACTCCCCATGAAACCGGCCGCGCCGGTAACGAGGGTAATGCCGGTAAATTCCATGATTCCCTCCCTTATCAAGATGGTAGTTATAAAATTGCTAGACTTTTTCCAGGAACTGCCCCTTTCGAGCTTTTTTCTATTTCAGCACGGGCATGGCTGAGCCATTCCAAGTACATCTCATTCTGGGTTATGCCGAGTTCCACAATGAGGCGCACATAAACGCCTTGTTTCTCCCATCGCCTGCGGTTTATCTGCCGTCGCTTCAATTGAGCTTTGAAAATTTCTATCTGCTCATCTATAATCTCCATGGCCCGCTCATCTTCCCCGAATCCGAAGAATGCGAACTTGAGCAAGAATGTGTCCCTAATGAGCATCGGTCTCTCGGAGGATTCAGCAAGCCAACGAGAAAACTCATTTATCCCCTTTTCTGTTATGGAATAAAGTTTTTTGTGGGGGCCACCAGCTTCCGACGGTGCGACTTCAAACATATTGATAAATCCATCTTCCTCCAAGTCTTTTAGATTGGGATAAATCTGTCCGAAATTAACCGACCACATGTGGTCGAAATTTTTTTCGATATGTTCCTTGATACGATAGCCATGCATATCTGAATAATTAAGGAGCCCGAGAATGGCATATTTAATCGACATTGATATTCCTTTTTGATCCTATTTTTCACTGAAAGCACTATATATTTTTTATATACTTGTCAACAATTAATATAGGAATTTTGTAAAATATGGAAAATTTGTCTCAGAGGATGAAACCTTATAATTCAAATAGCTGATATTAAAGTGAATATATTGGTCGGGGTGGCAGGATTTGAACCTGCGACATCCTGCTCCCAAAGCAGGCGCGCTACCAAGCTGCGCTACACCCCGTTAATTATTTTTAATTTTTCTTCAAAAACTTTTTTTAGCTTAGCAAATGCCTGTCCGCGATGGCTTATTTTATTTTTAATCGCGGGCGGTAATTGGGCGGCGGTAAGTTTCAGGTCCGGCACAAAAAAAATGGGATCATAACCGAATCCATTGCTACCGCGCCGCTCATCAATAATCCGCCCATCCCATCTTCCTTCAACTGAATCATAACTCCCATCTTTTTTATAAAGCACTAACGAACAAAAAAAAGACGCTGATCTTTTTTGCGGGGGGACATCTTTCAATTTAGCCAGCAGCTTACTATTGTTTTCCTCATCTGTAGCTTCGGCTCCCGCGTATCTAGCGGAATAAATCCCGGGTTCACCATTCAGGATGTCAACCCGCAGGCCGGAATCGTCCGCCAGGACAGTTTCACCGGAAAATTCGGAGATAATTTTAGCTTTTTTTAAAGCATTCTCTAAAAAGCTCTTTCCGTTTTCATTTATTTCCGGCAGGTGATTGTAATGGTTTAATGAAATTAAATCTATGTTCATTCCTTCAAACATTTCTTTAATTTCTTTTACCTTTCCCTCATTTTTCGTGGCAAAGACTATTTTCATTGTTGAAGATCACCCACAATCTCTTTTTGCCGCGCAATGATCTTCTGAATGCCTAGCGCTGCCAGATCGGTCATTGTATTCATTTTTTCTTTACTAAAAGGAGCATGCTCCGCGGTACCTTGAACTTCAATAAAAAGGCCGGCGCCGGTCATGACAAAATTCATATCAACATCCGCACGGAAATCCTCTTCATATTCCAGATCAAGAAGAACTTGACCATCAACCATTCCCACACTTATCGCGGACACAAAATCGCATACAGGCATTTTCTGAACGAGGCCATCTTGTTTTAGTTTTTTAAATAAATCCACAAGCGCCACAAAGGCGCCGGTAATTGACGCTGTTCTTGTGCCGCCATCAGCTTGAATAACATCACAATCGATGTATATTGTTTTTTCACCAAAAGCGCTCAGGTCTGTCACTGTCCTTAGAGACCTGCCGATCAGTCTCTGTATTTCGTGCGTCCGTCCACCTAATTTCCCGCGTGTAGCTTCCCGCGCGCTCCTGGTTTGTGTGGACATGGGCAACATTGAATATTCAGCTGTTAGCCAGCCCTTTCCTGTGTTCCTTAAAAAAGGCGCGGTCCTGTCTTCTAGCGATGCCGCACAAATTACTTTGGTGTTGCCAAATTCAACCAAAACAGAACCAGCGACACCACGAAGATAATTATTGGTTATGCTGACAGGCCTTAGCTCATCCCACTGCCTATCGGAATTTCTTTTAATCATAGATCACCTATAAAATAATATGATGCTTTTAGCCAAAGCTTTGGCTATTTCCGTCTGAGTGCTTTCGGAAAGTAGTTTTTTCTTTTCTTCCGGATTGGTGACAAAACCAATTTCCACAACTAAAGCCGGAATAGTCATACCTTCCATGATCGGCACATCGGCTTCTCTTACCCCCCTGCCCTTGCGCGGGAATAAAACATCCATGTTTTTTTGGATAAAATTAGCCAATCGCACAGAATCATTAAGGTACTTGTTTTTTTTACTCTTCGGACTGTTTTTCGCCGCCTTTTTATTTTCTTCCAGGTCTTTAAATCCGGGGTAATAAAGTTCGAACCCGTTGGCTTCTTTCCCGAAACCGGCGTTGGTATGCAGGCTTAAAAACAGTTCCGGTTTTATCTTTAATATATTGGCTTTCCTCTCCTCGATATTAACATTTGTATCGGAATTACGGGTTAAGATAACTTCAATATTATTTTCGGAGGCCAGTTCTTTCTGCATTGCCAAAGCTATAGCCAGCGTAATTTCCTTTTCGGAAGCCTTGTCTGTCAGTTTAACGCCGGCATCTTGTCCACCGTGCGCCGGATCAATAACAATAAGATGTTTCTTCTGGGCCGCGCTGAGGTTGAAAGATAAACAAATAACAAATATCAACGACAAAAGACTCAATATAAAAGATTTTTTTATTATCCTCATCATTTTTTCACCTACTTTGAACAGGTTTTATCCAATTTGCTTGGCAAAAGCCACACTATCGGGTCAAATTATCCTAAGTTTGCGGTTGCTTATAGCAGAGTCACTTCTTTTGTCAACCGCCAAATGCATAAATTTGCAAAATCTAAATTTTACGCACCCTTTCAACGGACTTAACAACCTTGAGCTGCCTGATGGCGGAAAATATTTTATTGAGTTGCTGCAAATCATTTACATCGATAATAAAATGGCATGTAGCAATCATATCTATTGTTGCTACCTGCGCATAACTGATATTAATATCGAATGATGAAATAATGGAGCTGACTTCCGTCAACACTCCCTTTCTATCGGCACACACAACCTTTATATTTACCGGATAAGCATGCTTTTCCTTTACGTTCCAATTAACCTCAACTATGCGTTCTGCATCCAGCCGTTTGATATGAGGACATTTTTGCGTATGAACCATCATGCCTCTCCCACGGGAAATGTAGCCTGATATTTCGTCTCCCGGGATAGGGTTACAGCACTTAGCAAACCTGACCATGACATCATCAATGCCGGTTAATGAAATCCCCAGAGATGGAGAAGCGGAAGCTTTTTTATTGATTTTCTCTGTTATGGGCTCTTCTGCTTTGGGCGCGTCCTCCGCCAGAAAATAATTTACTACTTGCCGAGGTGAAATCTGGCCATAACCGACAAGCGAGATTAAATCATCAAGTGAGGTTACCGAGTATTCTGTAAATGCTTTTTTAAGCTCGTCGGCTTTAACATAATTGGCGAATTTTAAATTGTGCCGCTTAAATTCTTTTTCCAGCAAATCACGTCCCAGAGACAGAGAGCTTTTCTTTTCTTCCAGATTTATCCAATTCCGAATTTTAGAAATTGCCCTCGATGTGACAACGTATTTTAACCAGTCTTTACTGGGTTGGTGTCCGGCTTTTGTTATAATTTCTACCCGATCACCATTATGCAACGCATACTTTAAGGGAACTATGTTTCTGTTTACTTTGGCGCCTATACACTGATTGCCTACATCGGTGTGGATGCTGTAAGCAAAATCGATAGGGGTTGCCCCTTTAGGAAACGCCTTCACATCGCCATTGGGAGTAAAAACGTAAACTTCTTCCGGAAATAACGCCAATTTTAAATTGGACATGAATTCCTTCGGGTTTTTTATTTCCTGCTGGAGTTCCAGTACTTCTCGCAGTTTCTTAATCTGGTTTTCTTCATCATCCTTGTAGGCACGCCCTTCCTTGTAACGCCAATGAGCAGCAATGCCTTTTTCCGCCCATTCATGCATTATTTTTGTTCGAATTTGAATTTCCACTCTCTCCCCGTAAGGCCCTATCACTGCGGTATGCAACGATTGATAATTATTTGCCTTGGGTATGGCGATATAATCTTTAAACCGGCCGGGAACAGGTTTCCATAAAGCATGCACGATACTCAACACTTCATAACAAGTCTTTTCTTTATCGGAATCGAGGATAACTCGAAATGCAATCAAGTCATAAACTTCATCAAAATTAATATGCTGTTCGTGCATCTTGGTGTAAATCCCGTAGAGATGCTTTGCCCTTCCTTCGACTTCTCCCTTTATGGACATTTTCTCCAACTCGGAGGCGATAATATTTTTAACCTCCTCCGTATAACGATTCCGTGATTCATTTGATTGAGCGACACGCATCGATAGCTCTTTGTACGCGTCGCTTGAAATATACTGAAAAGATAAATCTTCCAGCTCTATCTTCATCCAGTTGATTCCCAACCTATTGGCTAGCGGCGCGTATATATCCAAGGTCTCTCTGGCAATATAAATTCTCCTGTCCGGTGGGTGATATTGAAGAGTCCTCATGTTGTGAATGCGGTCAGCAAGACGCACCACCAGAATTCGAATATCGGCGGACATGGCCAAAATCATTTTGCGGAAATTTTCCGCCTGCCTTTCTTCCTGAGAACCAAAAGATATAAGACTGAGCTTTGTTAATCCGCCCACCAGAAAAGCCACATCCTTGCCAAATTCTTTTTCCAGTTGTTCGGTTGTGGTTAGGGTGTCTTCGACGGTATCGTGCAGTAATCCGCTGATTATTGTCGCGGCATCCATTTTAATATCAGCCAGAATTCCGGCGACTTCCATCGGGTGCGTAAGATACGGTTCCCCGGATAGCCTTACCTGACCCTGATGAACCGTTGCTGAATAAATATAGGCCTTCTCGATCATCTCCAGTTCTTCAACCGGCAGGTAAGATTGAGTTTTATCGAGAATATCGGTGATGCGTAACATTAAAGTTCTCAACTGTTTTTGATTGCCTGCTACTTAACGGCAGTATTTAGTTCCTGATCGATCAATGCTTTTACTTCTGAAACTATCTTCTGCTTCGGGTACATCCTGTTTTCCCCGGTCTTTCTAATTTTCAGTTCAATGTTCCCCGCAACAAGGTTTTTTTGTCCAACAGTAATTCTAATTGGAATTCCAATCAAATCGGCATCTTTAAATTTAACACCGGCTCTCTCATCACGGTCATCTAAAATTACCTCTATGCCGCATTTCAGCATCTCAGAATAAATACTTTCCGCGGCTTTCATTATATCATCTTCATTAATATTTACGGGAGTAATAATTACCTGATACGGCGCCAGAGGCATCGGCCAGATAATGCCGTTTTCATTGAAATTCTGC
>Ga0208495_1000249_pt1 | contig 22814 bp, 16 predicted proteins | sample CryBogmetaGMA14M_FD_184551 | JGI IMG/M metagenome (GOLD analysis project Ga0208495, IMG submission 184551) | Freshwater microbial communities from Crystal Bog, Wisconsin, USA - MA14M (SPAdes) | ecosystem: Environmental > Aquatic > Freshwater > Lake | place: Crystal Bog, Wisconsin, USA...
GAATAAAGATATGGCTTGAGTAATATCTCTTAGAATACCTCGCCCCTTTGCGTACATGAAAGCTAAATGATATTGTCCTGCTGCATAGCCTTGTTCAGCCGATTTACGAAACCAAAACACAGCTTGGGTATCGCCTTCTTCGGTACCATCGCCATCTCTATACATTAAGCCTAAATTACACTGCCCAGTTTTACATCCCTGTTCAGCTGCCTTTCGAAACCAAAACATTGCTTTAGCGTTATTTTTTGAGACACAAATGCCATTTTTATACATCACTCCTAAATGGTTTTGTGCAGTCACATACCCTTGTTCAGCAGCTTTAAGATACCAAAAAATCGCCTGCTCATCATCTTGTGCGACACCTATACCTTTCTCATACATTAAGGCGGTTTCATACATTAATCCTACATCATAGCTAAATTGAATGTTATTTTTTCCATCAATGTGCGTTGTATCACTTGCGTAGTCATCTCTTAAACCGCTAGTCATATAAAGACTTATTTCATATTCCAAATGTTCCATGAAAAATTCAGGAGTTGCAATATCATAAACTTTGATAAACATAGCAGATATTTTAAGAAGAGAATCTCCAGAAATTGTTTCTCCTTTGCTATCCGTTGCGGTTTTAAATGCTGTCATAACTGTTCGCACAATCTCATTTATTTTTTCATCGGTTGTTTTTCTCTTTTTAACCAACAATGGTCTAAACATTTCTGCGGTTATTGCATTTAACTCATCAAGTGCTGTTGTATATTTTCTTTTCTTAAAAAATCCAAACATATTTATCTCCCTATTTTGTTAGTTATTTTTTAAATTTCAATCCAGCTTAATCGTAATTCATTAACTTCGTTTTTATATTCATGCTCTTGTAAAACGACTATTGCAAAAAGCAAAATTAGATTATTTGTATTTTTTAATACTTCAATTATTTCGCTATCTTTATAGTTAGGAATAAGCTCCTCTTCAGTCCATCGCCTTGATAGCTGTAATGTTCCGGTATGAGTATAATCACATAGAGTAGCCCATGAGCTTGATCTAAATTCTTCAAAAAAATTTGTCATCATATATTCACTATCAATATCACTGACCATTTTCTTTGTGCAAGGGAATTTAAACTGATTGTTTTTTATTTTTTCTATTTCATCATCTGTCGCGGATTTAAGCATCCACAATGCACGAAGAAAAGTCTCATAAAATGAACGAACTAACGCAAAAGATGAACCATATAGTTTTTGCATAATGAGCAAATGGATTGCTTGTATATGTTCCATATCTATATCAAAATAAGAAATTAATAATAATTGTCTTTCATTGTTGGCGACTTCTTTATCTGCTAAAGCTAAACTTACTTTTTTAAAATTTTCTTGCACATCTTTTAAATAATATTCTATTCTCTTTTCCATATTAAGCCTCTTAAATTTTTTGGGGAATAACAATAATAGGGGACAGACCACGGTTTATTAACTCATATCCAGCTTTCCTTCCTATAAGAAAAATGGGGTCACCCATTAGCCTGCCGGTGTCAGGTTTTGCAAAATCATATTTTTATGTATTTGTGCAAGACCCCATAACCTGGTTCCGCAAACGGCAAACAGCTACCAAAAGCGCTTGCCCAGACCTGCCCAGGGTGCGATACTTTGGTAAGGACGTTAATATAGTCCTGCCGTGTGGGGCCATTCGACAGCGGCTACTGAAAATATCACAAGCATTAACCTGATAATTTCCTAAAACAATTTTAAAATAGGCAGAATCATGCAAACTGTAGAATTTGAAGCCGAAATAACAAACGGGCAATTAACGATTCCAGTTGAATTATTGGCACAATTACAGCCCTATAAAGAAACTGAAGCTGTGCATATCACCCATAACAAAATACCTTGCTATGTGTTGTTAAGTGAAGAAATTTATCAAAATCTGATGATTAAACAAAATAATGCACCCAAAAAATCGGCTTGGGAGTTGTTATTAAATAAACCTTTTGCTGGTATTCGGACAAAAACAGAAATTGATTTACAACTAAAAGCAGAGCGTGAAAGCTGGGGCGATAAATGATTGTGTTTTTAGATGCGTGTGCATTGATTTATTGGCAAGAAGTGAAAGAGCCGTTCTATAGTCAATTTGTCGAAACATTATCAAAAATTTATCAACAACAGCCTGCCGCAAAAATCGCAGTCTCCCGTTTATCGCAGTTAGAATGCCTGGTAAAACCATACAAAGATAATAATTCCGGATTAGTCGGCAATTATCAGGAATTTTTTAACGCTGATGGTTTAATCATTGTGGAATTGGGCGCAGAAATTATGCAACAAGCGGCTCTGTTAAGAGCGACAATAACCGCTTTGAAAACTCCCGATGCCCTACAAGCAGTGTCTGCATTAAGTCTGTCCGATGAGCTTATTTTTGTGACTAACGACAAAGGTTTTAAACAAATCCCCCGGTTGCCAATACTGCTTTTGAGGTAAACAAATGCCTTCTTCAAAATCAATTAAGATCAAACCCCAATGCCGTTAAGTTAAGCGCCTCTTGGCAAGATAAACCGTTGGCTGAGCGGAGCCGCGCTGGATGAGCGCAGTCGAAGCCAGAAAAATTGCTTCGACTCCGCTCAGCGAACGGCTTAACTTAATGACTTTCTACCATTCTGCTCCATTAAATATCAACACACTTTCAGATGCGTTTGCGCCAAGGGTTGTTGGCAGAGTCGGGCTCGGCTACTTCAACTCCTGTTGAAACGCATCGAATTCCTTTTTCCAGGGTTCTTTGCTATAGCCCCAATTGCCCTGGGCCAACAATTTTTCCCCTAACGCGAATTCGGCTTTTACCTGGGTTTGGGTGGCCTCATCGCCTTCATCCCAGAGTGCCTGGGCATAAAACAGGTGATTGAGCGGATGCCTTGGATGTTCCTTGACTGCTTTTTCCAGCAGTTCCAGTGCCTTGTCGCGGTCGCCGATGCCATTGGGCCAAGCCGGGGCTTTGAGATAAAGTGCCCCCAAAAGACGCAGTGGCCCGCCATCGTCAATGTCCGGGCTCAAGGCCAGTGCCTGCTTCATTTCACTTTCCAGCCTGCCAAGATTTCCCACGGCCAGCGTGATGTGATCACGCACCGCCAAGCCAAGGTTGGCCGCCAGATAGTAATGCACAGCCCCGTCACTATTCCCTCCTTGCGCGATAGCGGATTCGGCAAAGCCTACGCCTTGGGTGGCCAGCTTCTCGCGTTTTTCTTGGTTGGTTTCGCGTTCGGCAAGCTGTAGGCTTATGCGACTGCCTAATGATGTGCGGTGCACCGCCGGATCTTGACTGTCGCCTAGAACCATCAACGCACAGGCTAGGGTATGGTTATCGCTTAAGTGGCCGAATTGGTTCTGTTCAGCGACTAATGAAGCGGCCGTCTGTTTGGGACAGTCGGAAAGGCGGTCAACTTGGACGGGGGCATGTTGGAGCCCTGTGCAGCCCGCCAGGAATGCCGACAGCAAAATGCTGGAAAGAAGTTGTGTTGTGCGCAAAATTTTATTTCCCCTCAGTCCACAGTTTGACCATGGGCTCAAAAACAGCGGGGTCTACGGTGACGAAGGCTTCCACCCCGAACAACTCGCATAACTTTTTGCCCTCGGTATCGGTACACATCCCTTCCAACGCTTGGCCGAAACGGGCGCGTTCTTCCGCTGTCGTGGTGACGCTATTCGCCACTACACCCATCAGCGGGATTTCCCCGGACGTGAAGACCGCTTCAAGGGGCGTCTTCAGCTGAAGCGAGGCGAGTCCGCCAAACTGTTGTTCGTTCAAAATGACGGCGTCCAGCTCCCCTTTGTCTAAAGAGCGCAAGGCGCGGATTGCCTGATTGGACGTTTTTAGGACAAAGAAACTGGCGGGGTCGTATTTTCTGGAAAAAACGATCTTGCCAATAAAAGCCGGTTCTTCCAATACTGTACCGCCCAAGGTTTTCCCTTTTAACTCGTCCAAGCTCTTATACTTGTCCTTCTGCGTCATTACCCGATAACGTTCGCTGGTAAGGCCTTTAATCTTGGGCTGGACTACTGGTATCAAGTTGTGTTGGCGGCGCAATTCCAAATACAGACCCAAGGAAGTGATGGCGAATTTGGGATGCTTTTCGGCCATCTGCTTTCTGCATTCGTCCGCTTTGGCGGTGAACAGACTGTTGAAGCTGTTCTCTTGCCACTGCCCAACACGCTCCACCACCCGCAGCATGGAACTCATCGCTCCGTTGGCGTCCTTGGCATTGACAGATCCACCGGGATAGCACACCACAATCATTTCGGGATTGGGCGCGGCATTGATGGCAAAGGGGATCAACAGACTGGCAATAATAATGAGGCAGGTTTTTCGCATTAGGGTTTTCTCTTGGAATCAAGCAATTGTCCAATGGCCGGAGCCACGACGAGGGTTGCAATCAGGCAGCACATTAGTCCGATGGTGATACTCACACCCAGGGAAGATACGCCCCGATAGCTGGCCAGCGTGATCGCACCCAGGCCAGCCAATTCAGTGCCTGCGGCCAGCACAATCACCCTGCCGGCGTCAAAGCTGACTTGCAAAGGGGTGTGGCCTTTCATTTCACCCCAGCGATAGCTGAACCATACGCCGTAATCCACCGCCAATGCAATCACCAAGGGTAAGGCAACCATATTGGCGTAATTGAAACGAATGCCTCCCAAGGCCATCAGCCCCAACATCCAACCGCCGCCGATCAGCAAGGGTAAAGCCGCCAGGGCGAAGCCGCGCACGCTGCGCGTCGCCGCCATAATCCAGAGCAGGCAAAACACCAGAGCCAACTGCGTGCCGCGTGTGAAACTTTCCACCACGACTTTGGAAAATACCTGATGCGTAGTCGGAAAGCCGGTTGCTTCGGGCGAGACGCTATAGACATCTTTGATCAGGGCGTCGAGGTTGTCGGGATTGTACACGGTTTTTGCCGGGAAGGCATAGACCGCGATGCTGCCGTCAGCGCCGAAGAAGCGTTCGCGCAAGGTAGGCGGCAACTCTTCCGGGGTGAGGGGTTGGGCCAGCTGCCAGGAGCCGATGACTTTGAGTGCGGTATTCGCGCCGGATAGCAAGGCACGCAAGAAGCTTTCGCTACGCATTCGACCTTGTTCGCCGTCGGCAGCCAGTCTATCCGAAATGGCCGAAAGCTGCCCGCGCACTTTCTCCAAATTTTCGACGAGTTTGGAGTGTCCGGCGGAGAATGCTTGTTCCTGTGCTTCGTCGATGATGGCGGTGCTGTTTTTTAGCAGGGCCCGCAATAACCCGAATGACTTTACGGACAAACCTGTCCGGTCGAGTTCGACGACCTGCTTGGCGTAGCCGGTTCGGGCGAGCGACTCGCCAATGCTCAGGGCTTTATGGAGACGACTATCGGCGTCCACAGGAAACAGATTGGTCAGCGACTGCGTCTGGGCAATCGTTTTGAGCTTGCCCGCTTCGCTGGTGATTCGCCGGGCCTCTGCCATGTTCTTGGCGGTGAAAATAACCACTTCTGCCTGGTAGTCGCTTTCTGCCGACATGCGGTGTTGGTAATAGGCGGCTTCGGAATTTTTGGGCAACATGGCCAACAGGTCGTAGTCGAAGGGGATAGCGAGGCCCTTCACGCCACCGAAGACTGCGGCACCTATAGCCAGCATCACGAGGGTTATCGCAACGGGCTTGGGGAACTTGCCGCTGTGTTTCCCTGGTTCTGCGGAAAAGGGTGGCGTGTCCAGCGAGGGGCTGTCTTTCAGCTTGGGCGGCAACAAGGCGTAAAGTGCTGGCTGCACCATCCAGGTACTGATTAAAATCATCAGTACGCCTTTGGCCGCCACCACGCCCAGTTCAGAAAAGCCGGGGAAATCGACTGTGGCCAAGGCGCTAAAGATTAGTAACGAGGCGCCGCCTGCTGTTAGCACCGCTATAAAAGATGAGCCGATGCCAGCCCCGATGGCTTCCACCAAGGGTTTTCCAGTCCGGCGTTCCTCGGCGATGCGCGAGGAAGTGAAGATGCCGTAGTCCGCACCCAGCCCGAACAAGATGGCAATAAAGGCGGCGGTGATGATGGTCAGGTGGCCGACGGTGACCAAAGCCAGACCCAAGCTCCACAGTACCCCGAGCCCCATGGGGACAAAAATCAGTACGGCCCAGCGCACGCTGCGCACCACCAGCAGGATTAACCCGGCGATTAGGCCTGCGGAGGTGAATATCACCAAGGTGATATCCTTGCGGATGTTGATGTATTCCTCGTACTCGATAGCCTGCAACCCGGTCAGGCCGATGGTAGGCGGAGTGCGGCCCACGGTTTTGGCTTGTTGAGCCAAGGTTGCAGTTACCAGTTTGACTTTGTCAACGAAGGGGCCAAGGACCTCGAAATCTTCGGAATGGTTTTTCGGGTGGACAAACAAAAAGAGCATCCGCCCGTCGCGCGAGGAAAAGTAGCCGTCGGCCATGCCCCCCGCTCCGTTATTAGCCAGTAAACGGTTCCAGTCCAAGGCGGTGGGCACTGTTTCGGCGGACAACCAGCGCTGCCACTCTTCCAGGAAAAACGCCACCAGGTTTAAGCCGGCTTCGGCGGTTTTCAGGTCAGTGTCTGTCCCGCCCAGCGGTGGATGGTCTTCGCTCCAACTCAATGCTTTGCGCAGGTTTTCTTCCAGTCCGCCGTCCGGAATGGGCTGATTTGCCAACGCAGCAAGTTTATCCAGACCCTCGGACGGCATTAGCAGGTAGGAGTGATCCAGGAAAAATGTCATATCAAGACGGGCAGTCGCCTGGTCGATCTCGGGCTCTACCCGGAGCTTGGCGGCCAGTTCGTTGGCAAATAATTCCAGCTCGCTGCGGGGGGCGCCCTCCAAGACCACCATCAGATCCGAGGCGGCACCAAAGTTTTTCAAGAAATCGTTAAAGCGCACTGCTACCGGCGTATCTTGAGGAAGCAATGCTTGCCTCGAGGTGTGAACCGGAAGTTGCATCGTAGCCCAGCCAGCCAGAATCGATAGTGCCAAGGCGACACCCAAAACCCGCCAAGGGTTTCGGGCAAAGCATTCGGCGAGTTTGGCGGCGCGTTGGGTGATTTTCATGGGTGGGCGCTTCGGTTAATCAATCTGCGTTAGCCGCTTGAGGGTTTCCGGTACGCTCCAAATAGTTTTCCCACTTGCGTGCGGTAAGCCGCTGAAACATCGGCACCACCGGATTGAGTTCGATAGGCGGGGCATCCCAGTAGCTTTCGTAGGCTAACATTTCAGCTTCCAGTGCGACGCCGTCCTCTTCGAGTATAGGCTTAAATACCAAGGGCTTGGCGATATTCATCACCATCTGGGTCAGCCACTTCGGCGTTTTTATGGAAATTAACGGAATAACAAGGGCATCGAAATAAAACAGGAAAAATACCCGAGTGGTTTGCTCGTCAATGGGCAGCATAAACGACCAGTTTTTGATGCTGTCGCCCGTGTTGGTCCATTGATAAGGATATTCGTAGCACAGCTCAATGGAGCGGGTATTGACCCGGTTACGGTCAACAAAAATCCCGGAAATTCGACCACCGGCCATGTAGGCATCGTAAGTCAGGTAAACCCTATTCTCATCGGCCTCGTGGTGGGTCAGTTTGGCACCCGTGAAGGGCTTGTATTTACGGTGCAGGAAGGCATGCGAAAAATCGCAGATATTGTCCATCACCATGGAATGGTGGGTGCGCCAGGTTAAATCCGAGATAAAATTGGCCCAAGGATTATCCCCGGTAAGTTCGGGTATCTCTGGAATTTTGCGTTCACCGGCCAGTTCCGGATCACCGGGAAACAGCCAGATCAGGCCGTAGCGGACTTGCACGGGGTAGGTTCGCAACTGTCTTTTAATGAGCGGTTTGCCAAAGCTGTCATGTGAGTAGTCCTCCAGTCGGCCTTCACTGTTGAAAGACCAGCCATGGTAGGCGCAACGTAGATTGCACTGATCTACCGCACCATGGGTGAGCTTGAGCTGGCGGTGCGGGCAACGGTTCTGCAAGGCAGCGAGTTTGCCATCATCGCCACGGTAAAGGGCAATGGAGGTATTCCAAAAGGTCACCTCTTTCACTTGGCCTTTTTTAACCGCACTGTCATATTCCACCACGTACCAGCAATCTGGATCCATTCCGGAGGCGCGGGCTTTTTGCCGGGGATTCTTGGCTTCCGCAAAGGCAGGGGGCGGTGATTTCGTCTGCGTGTTGTTCATGTTTAACGCTCTTGTTTGTGGCTAAGGTTGGGATAACTGTTTATTTGGCAGGGACGATCAAGCCCCTGCGTACGAAATCTTCATAGGCTTCCCTTACTGCTTGGATCAATGGGGTGGGTTGGTAACCCAATTCTTGTTTCGCTTTGTCGTGGTCAGCCCGGCGGTGCATCTGAAGCAGGCGCACCGCACCCGGTGTAAAGCGCCGGGGCAGGTTGGGGAAGGCCCGGAACCAGGTCTTGTCGGCCACTTCGGCCAGTGCAGCCATCAGCAACGGCGACAGGCGTAGCCGGGGCAATGGACGGCCGGTGACTTCCCTGAACAGCGCCATCAGATCGTCCACGCTGGCGTAGGCGGTGCTAAAAATATACTTCTGTCCGGAACGTCCATGGCGCATCGCTAAAATATGGCCTTCGGCGACATCGCTGCTGGAAACGAACTCGAAGCCACCGGGAATATAGGCTCGCAGATGGCCGTTAGCGTAATCAATAAGTACGCGCCCCATGCGTGAGGGTACGTAATCGTGTGGGCCAATGATGGCGCAGGAGGTGGCGATGACCACGTTGAGGCCGTTGGCATGAGCCTTGAGGCATTCATGCTCGGTGAGATGCTTGGTGAAGCCATAGGGCAGATGGCGCTGGAAGGGATTGAACGGCATATCTTCGTGACTGGAACGGTCAGGTTCATAGCCGGTGGCGCTCAACGAACCCGACACGACTACCTTGTCGATGCCGTGCTGCTTTGCAGCCTGAAGGACATGGATTGTGCCATGAACGTTGGTATCAAATATGTCACGCTTATGGGCTACGTTGCCATCAATAGTCGAAACCAGAGCGGCGCAATGGTAAACACGGGTGCAGCCGCGTACTGCGGCGGACACCGCCTCGAAGTTGCGCAGGTCGGCAAACACTCGCTCCACGTCGAGGCCGTCCAGAGCACCATTGTCGCGCTCGGAGTGCATCATTACCCGCACTTGCTCGCCTTGGTCAAGCAGCCTTCGAACCAGGTTAGCGCCAAGATGGCCGGTGGCTCCTGTAACGAGCGTGATACCTGCACTCATGGCATTAATCCGGGGCGGTCGGCTTTAATTGTATCCCCATTAAAAACGGTTTGGAAAAAGGTCTTGTGCATTTTGCAATGCGTTATTCTGATCATGGCAATTTTAAGCATATTTTTAAAGTCCACTTTAATATTTCTAAAACCTTTGCCAAGCGGCGGTAATTATTTAACCACGATAAGGTGTGCTCAACAACCCTGTTTTTTTAGTTGGATTATTTAAATGTCTTGGTATCTTTTTGAGAAATGCAGGGAGTCGCTATTTTTGTATCCCTGCGCAATCCAGCAGCTATAGAGACCTTCGTTGATTAAGCGACATTATTTTCTGTAGGGCGTGCCGTGCGAACTTAATTAATTCAGGGCTCTATAATGCCGGTTCCCGTTGTCCTGTTTCATTAGTTGCCTACCAACAAAGGCTTATAAGATTTCTGTTGCTACAATATTATCGAAACAGTATAGGTTATATTATTCCAATATTTTTCAACTATTTTTCAACTTGATGACTGGGTATTCCAAGCATGCTTTTCGGTAAGGCGATATTTTCTATGCAGAGTCTCAATATCTATCGGGTTACAACGGTATAATTAACAATTGGGTGTACAATTTAAAATCAATAGTGGCGATATCATTTAACAGAAAAGCAATCATGAAACCGATAAACAGCATTTGTATCTATTGCGGTTCCAGTTCCGGTCGACTTGAGGCTTATGGCGCAGTGGGTTGTGCACTCGCCAAGGCGCTGGTCAGTCGTAACATTAGATTGGTTTACGGCGGTGCCGGTATTGGCATCATGGGTAGGGTAGCGGATGAAGTATTGAAGCTCGGCGGTCAAGCCATCGGTGTCATACCAAAAGCCTTGGCGCATAAAGAAGTGGCGCACAAAAATTTGACTCAATTGCATGTTACCGAATCGATGCATGAGCGGAAAATGCTGATGGCCGAGCTTTCAGACGGCTTCATTGCGCTCCCTGGCGGTATAGGAACGCTTGAGGAATTATTTGAGATTTGGACGTGGGCCCAGCTTGGTTTTCATAATAAGCCATGCGGCTTGCTTAACGTTGAAGGCTATTACGATTCGTTGATCGTATTTTTGGATCATGTTTTGGCCGAGCAGTTTGTTAAAAAAGAACAGCGTGATCTGTTGATTGTGGAGACAAATTCAGAGGTGCTGCTGGATCGCTATGCCAATTATCAGGCACCCGCCGTAAGGAAATGGGTTGGCAAAGACGAAACCTGATTGGCTATAGCGGCCAAGAATTTGGTTGTGTTTAAAAAGTTGAAGCTCAACCTTCAGGTTTTCTTAACTTTGATATTATCGGTTTTTGATAAACCCGAGCATTACCGCCAATGCAGGCAGGCGGTATACGGGGTGCTCAGAAAAGCATTTAATCCTTTAATGTTTGTTATAACTGACTTTGCCTAAATCAAGTATTAAAAACTTGAAGATGAAGTTGCTTAATGTCCTGCGTGTGCAGGTGTTGATTGTTTTAAATCAGTTCTACGCAAAATATAACGATCTGCGAGTTTGCCGGTGATACGGTTGCCGTTGTCATCCAACTGAATAAACATATTTTCACCGACCAAATATTGCCGTGTAGTTGTGCTATTGCGTGGCGTTAAAACAAGGGTATTAGGTGTATTGCCTGGCGCAAATTTTCCTTTTTCCACAATTTCTCTTTCTGACTTGCCAACGTATTGGGTAATCAAGATGTAAGTGTTGTTTTGGTTCAAAGCAAGGGATGTTTTAATGCCGTTGCAATCATCACAGGGTATAAAGCCGCGATAAACGCCTGGCCAATTCTGGCTGTTTTCTACATGATGCGCATCATGGTCTGTTGACTCGGTTTCAGCAAATACAGGGCTGTAAACCGAAAAAATCGTGATAAAAAGAAAAAAATCAGGGTTTGTTTAAATGCTTGCATGGTTAATCCTTGGCAAAACGACGGGTACCCGTAAAGTACAATGGGTAAATGTAAAGCAGCGAAGCACATAGTACGAGTTAAATTTGACTTGTCAAATTACAAATTTGTTATCACTCGATTTAAGCAATCGGGTTACCTAAGCCGGTGTGTATTTTTTAAGCGGGCTGATAACTTCTAATATTAGCAGTCTTTCGGTGCGCTTCATGGGGTCTAAAATTGGATAAAATGTAAAAATAATTTTCCCTGTAAATACCGATAAAATTATTTCTTTATCATGTCGAAAATAACAATACAGGCGGTGCATTAGTTGGTTTATGCTCTGTTTAAATGGTTATCAATCACTCATAACTACCTCTCTATTTTACATTCAGGCTTGACAAAAAATTCTCATCATGGACACTAGAGCTGTTTTCATAACCCGAGAGTACCATTTCTTTGAACGATATGCCCCTTAGTATGCTGTTTGGCATACTTGCCTTTATGCTGATTCTGTCTGCTTTTTTTGCCGGATCAGAAACTTCTTTAATGTCCTTGAACCGCTATCGTTTAAGATATTTAGTTAAGCTTAAGCACCCTGGTGCGATAAAAACACATATATTATTGCAAAGGCCGGATCGTTTTCTGGGTTTGATTTTACTGTTTAATAATTTTGTTAATAATTTCGCGGCATCCATAGCGACAGTCATCGCTATTAAATTTTACGCCAATGATGAATCCGCCATAGCGATCGCTATCGGAATTTTGACACTGGTTATGCTTGTATTTTCTGAGGTGACGCCCAAAACTCTGGCGGCAATTAAACCGGAACTGCTTGCTTTTCCGGCGGCATGGATTTATACCCCGTTATTGAAAATATTTTATCCGGTCGTTTGGGTGGTTAATCTATTGGTTAATTTGTTATTGCGGATGGTGGGTGTTGATGTCAATAAAAGCAGTCATCACGGCCTGAACAAAGAAGAATTAAAAAGCATTATTACTGAAGCTGAAAGCTCAATTCCGCCACGTTATCAAAAAATGCTGCTGGGCATACTGGATCTTGAGTCGGCGACCGTTGAAGATATTATGACGCCCCGTAATGAAATTGTGGGTGTTGATCTTGAAACGTCGATTGAAGATATCATTGAAAAAATAAAAGCCAGTCCGCACACGCAATTAGCCGTTTATAAAAAAAGCATAGATCGGGTAGTGGGCTTTTTACACTTAAGAAAGGTGCTTACACTGGTAAATCAGGCCGATTTTGATAAACAAACCATCATAAATCTGCTGGCTCAGCCGTCATTCATTCCTGAAAATACCCCAGTGCATACCCAAATGCTCAGGTTTAAAAGTGAAAAGATTCGCATAGGTCTGGTTGTCGATGAATACGGTGATGTGCAGGGATTGGTTACCTTGGACGACTTGTTGCAAGAAATAGTCGGTGAACTGATCACAGACGATGTGACCGCCAGAAAACAAAGCGACGGTAGTTATCTGGTTGATGCCACTATTACGGTTAGAGAATTAAACCGCGTTATGCAATGGTCTTTACCCACCCAAGGGCCAAAGACGCTTAACGGGCTTATTATTGAATTTATGGAAACTATTCCTGAGCCGGGAACCAGTATCAAGCTGCACGGCCATCCTTTGGAAATAATAAAAGGGGATGAACATGCGGTTAAACTGGTTAAGTTTTTATCCGGAAAAAAGGCCATTCAGGCCGGTGGTTTTTTTTAATTAAGCGATATTCCATGCTGCCAAGAATAGATTGTTGCCACAGATTTGCAGTCTATAAAAAATTTAATCCGTGAATCTACCTAAAGTACAACGATGGTCAGGGCCTGACTGGTTAAATAATTTATTGTTAATTTTATAACGCGTGTAAGATATTATGTGTCATTATTTTAATTTCTTGTAAAGATCAGGAAAAAGGTGATTTCCAATGATAAATAATCTTCTGTTTGAGCAGCTTAAGTCGGATTTATGTTGCTATAAGCAATGTCTGACTGATAAGTTGCTGACCCATACAGTCGTTATTTTAAGCGGGATTACTTAAAGTCAAACCGTTAGACCCCAATAATAATCCTCAATCAAACACTCGATATTCGCTTCAGGCGATAATTCCAATACCCAGATGAAAAGAAAGATAGCTGTTCTATTAGTAGTCGCATTGCTCGTTGTTATTAATTTCAGTATTTGGAGTTATATCAATAACCCTTTGCAATTAGAGCCATGGACCAAGACCACGCTGGGGGTTACCTATGACCCCATGCGCAAGGAAGATACGCAAAATGGTACGACCTACCCGAGTGAAGCCGACATGGATAATGATCTGGCTTTATTGTCCGATAAGGTTCATGCCATTCGAACTTACAGCGTACTTAAAGGCCAAGACAAGATTCCTGCACTTGCGGCCAAGCATAATTTAAATACAACCTTAGGCGCCTGGATTGATGGTGATCTGGAAAAAAATCGTCAGGAAATCGAAACCTTAATTGAGGTAGGCCGCCAGGATAATCCTAAAATTATTCGGCTGATGGTGGGTAACGAAGTCTTGTTGCGTGCTGATATCCCCAAAGCGGCTTTGATCGATTATATCCGTGAAGTTAAAAAACGCAGCTGGCGCCCCGTGAGTACTTCAGAAACATGGGATGTCTGGTTGAAAAACCCGGAACTGGTTGCCGAAGTTGATTTTATAGCGGTGCATATTTTACCTTATTGGGAAGGCATTGCCGCAGATGACGCTGTTGATTATGTTTTTGACCGTTTCCATGCCGTTCAGCAAGCTTACCCCAATAAACCGATTATTATCACTGAAGTCGGCTGGCCTTCAGATGGTCAACCGTTTAAACATGCTGAAGCATCAATATCCAATCAGGCAAAATTCCTGCGTGAATTTCTTAATCGAGCCGATACTGAAAAAGTCACTTATTATATTGTCGAGGCCTTCGATCAACCTTGGAAAAAGTCTATAGAAGGTTCAGCGGGCGCTTATTGGGGCATCTTTAACGCCGATCGACAACCTAAATACCCGATGGATGCAGATGTTTTGACCCTGCCCAGTTGGAAAAACTGGGCGACTGGCGCGGCTGCTTTTAGTGTGGTGCTAATGGGGTTTTTCTTGTTTACCCGAAGCACTTTAAAACTCCCCGGTATATTGTTTTTTGGCGTGTGTGCCAATCTTGCTGTTTCGGTGATTTTTTGGTCCGCCTCCATTGGCGCCCAGCAATACCAAACCAATCTCAGTATGCTATTTTTTGGCGTTATGTTGTTGATGCAGATAATGGCGGTTGTTATCTTGCTGATAGAAAGTCTTGAAATTGCGGAAGTGATCTGGCATAAAAAGACAGCCAGAACCTTTCAGCCATTGGCACCTGGCGCTGATTTTAAATATCCCAAAGTTTCACTGCATTTGCCCATCCATAATGAACCACCCATGATGGTGCGTAAAACGCTTGAGGCTTTGGCGAAAGTAGATTATCCCAATCTTGAAGTGTTGGTGATGGACAACAATACCAAAGATCCAGCGGTATGGGAGCCGGTGCGTGATGATTGTGAACGGCTGGGGCCTATGTTCCGGTTTTTCCATCTGGAAAACTGGCCAGGCTTTAAGGCAGGTGCCATCAACCATGCACTTGAACAAACGGCCAGCGATGCAGAAATTATTGCGGTCATTGACAGTGATTATATTTTATCGCCGGATTGGCTTAACAGTATGGTGCCGTATTTTGATAATGAAAACGTAGGCTTTGTGCAGTCGCCGCAGGATTATCGTGACCGTGATCAAAGTTCTTTTAAATCCTTTTGTTACTGGGAATATGCCGGCTTTTTTAATATCGGCATGGTGCAAAGAAACGAATACAACGCCATTATTCAGCATGGTACGATGACCATGATTAGAAAATCCGCTTTATTGGAAGTGGGTAACTGGGCAGAATGGTGTATTTGTGAAGACAGCGAACTGGGTTTGCGTTTGTATGAAGCAGGCTATGACTCTGTTTATGTGAAGGATTCGTTTGGTAAAGGCTTGATGCCTGATACCCTGTCCGGTTATATGACGCAACGTTTTCGCTGGGTTTATGGTGCCATGCAAATTATCAAGGGTCATTGGCGCAGTTTTTTACCCACCAAAAAATCACCACTGACAGCGGCCCAGCGCTATTATTTTATTGCCGGTTGGTTGCCTTGGTTTTCCGATGCCTTGGCTTTATTGTTTACGACCGCCAGCTTGGTTTTAACGGCAATAATACTGAGTGATCCGATACACAGCGAACTGCCTGCCAATGTGTTTTTATTACCTACCGTCGGTTTGTTCAGCTTTAAAATTCTGCGTGGTTTATGGTTATATCAGGCGCGTGTTCCGTGTTCTGTGTGGCAATCATTGGGTGCGTCATTAACCGGATTATCGTTAACCCATACCGTTGCCCGCGGTACGGTGCAAGGTTTGTTTACTTCCGGCAAGCCGTTTATGCGGACACCCAAATATGAAAAACAGGGGCCTTTGTTTACCGGATTAATCGCTATCAGACAGGAATTATTTTTGCTGATATTGTTAAGTTCGGGTATTTATGCCATGAGTTCTGTTGAGCATTTTGATAACTTAAGCGGTAAATTATGGATAGCGGTATTGTCTGTACAAGCCGTTCCTTATGTTGCGACTTTGCTCACGTTACTGATCAGCATTGCACCCAATTATGGTAAAAAGTCCAAGCTTCTTGCTGAAGAGTTGGACGAGTAAATCTTACTTATTAACTTAAAACCATAAAGCCATAACACCACAAAGACACGAAGAGCACGAAGATTTTACCTTGGTTTTTTCTTCGTGTTCTTCGTGTCCCTTCGGCTTCGCTCAGGACAGGCTTCGTGGTGCGCAGTTAATCTTCTTCAGCCTTGACCGCACACAGGAAAAATTCAATGACCCTCATTCGCCAAGACGACTTTATCCAAAGTATCGCTGATTCACTGCAATTTATTTCCTACTATCATCCGTTGGATTTTATCCAGGCTTTACATGCGGCCTATCAAAAAGAACAAAGTCCTGCGGCCAAGGATGCCATGGCGCAAATATTAATTAATTCCCGAATGTGCGCAGAGGGACATCGACCGCTATGTCAGGACACGGGGATAGTCACTGTTTTCTTAAAAATTGGTATGGATGTGCAGTGGGCGGCCGATATCAGCGTTACCGAGATGGTCAACGAAGGCGTTCGACGCGCTTACCGTTATCCCGATAATATTTTGCGCGCATCGATACTGAAAGATCCGGCCGGAAAACGCATCAATACGGGCGACAACACGCCAGCCGTTGTTCATACGGAAGTTGTGTTGGGTAATACGGTTGAAGTCAACATAGCGGCCAAGGGCGGTGGTTCCGAGGCTAAAGCCAAGTTTGCCATGCTCAATCCTTCGGACAGTATTGTTGACTGGGTGCTAAAAACCGTACCGACGATGGGCGCGGGCTGGTGTCCTCCAGGCATATTGGGCATCGGCATCGGCGGCACCGCAGAAAAAGCTATGCTTCTTGCCAAACAAGCTTGTATGGAATCTATTGATATTCAAGAGCTCATTGCCCGTGGTGCCAACAACGCATTGGAAGAATTACGCCTGGAACTTTATGATAAAGTTAATGCGTTGGGTATTGGCGCACAGGGTCTGGGTGGTTTGACAACTGTGCTGGATATTAAAATTAAAGATTATCCGACGCATGCAGCCAACAAACCGGTTGCCATTATTCCCAATTGCGCCGCAACCCGACACGCCCATTTTGTTCTGGATGGCTCCGGCCCTGCCGAGTTTACCCCGCCACGTCTGGATGACTGGCCAAACATTACTTGGGATGCCGGCGCTACAGCCCGCCGGGTTAATCTGGATACAGTAACGCCTGCCGAAGTCGCGACCTGGAAACCGGGCGAAACCCTGTTGCTCAGCGGTACGATGTTGACGGGTAGAGATGCGGCGCATAAGCGCATGGTTGACTTGCTGGAACGCGGTGAGCCTTTGCCCGAAAGCGTTGACTTTAAAAACAAGTTTATTTATTACGTCGGCCCTGTTGATCCGGTACGCGACGAAGTCGTTGGTCCGGCCGGGCCTACCACCGCTACGCGTATGGATAAATTTACCGAAACCATGCTGGCTAAAACAGGCTTGCTGGGTATGATCGGAAAATCCGAGCGTGGACAGGAAGCGATTGACGCTATCAAAAAACATCAGGCCGTTTATTTAATGGCGGTGGGTGGCGCTGCTTATTTGGTATCAAAAGCCATACGCAAGTCACGTATTGTCGCGTTTGCAGATCTTGGTATGGAAGCCATTCATGAATTTGTTGTTGAAGATATGCCGGTTACCGTCGCGGTGGATACTCAAGGCATCTCCATCCATCAAATAGCGCCAAAAATCTGGCAGAATAAAATCGGCAAAATTCCGGTTGTTGAATCGTCGTATTAGTCGATCAAAAATTTTTTAGCGCTAACCATGAAGAATACGAAGTTATCTGTTAACTTATGACTATTCATAAGAAAGCCAGGCCATAAGGTAATGGTGTGCGTCCGCAGTTGATAGAATTAAATCAACAGCACTGTTCTATCAACATCATCATAAATGACGAGGTTTGAAAGCCGTATGAAAAAACTCCCCATCGGTATCCAAACCTTTTCGGAGCTCATTGAAGATCAGCATTATTATGTTGATAAAACGCCGTTGATTGCCGAGTTGGCGGCAACGGGAAAGTATTATTTTCTTGCTCGTCCACGCCGTTTTGGTAAATCGTTATTGATCAGTACGTTAAAGTCGGCTTTTAGCGGCGAGCAGGCGTTATTCGACGGCTTGTATTTGCAGGATCATTGGGATTGGTTGGTACGTTACCCGGTCATTCATATCAGCTTTGGGCGCGGCATCGTTACGTCCGATGTGGTGTTGGGCCAACGGTTTCGTGCCATGTTGGATGAGGTCGCCGAAAGCTATGCGATAGTTTTGCTGCAACAGGATTTGGCGAATCGCTTTGCCGAGTTAATTCAACGTTTACATCAAACGAATCAACAAAAAGTGGTGGTGTTGGTCGATGAATACGATAAACCGATCCTGGATAATATTGAAAATCCCGAGCTAGCCATTGCAATAAGGGAAGGCTTGAGAAATATTTATTCAGTGATTAAAGATAGCGACCCGCATATTAAGTTTGCCTTCCTGACCGGGGTGAGTAAATTCAGTAAAGTGAGCTTGTTTAGTGGTTTGAATAACTTACGGGATATTAGTCTAAACCCGCGTTATGCCTCGCTCTGCGGTTATACCGATAAGGAAATTAAAGCGGTTTTTAACGGGCATTTGGACGGCGTCGATTTTTCGTTACTGGCCGAGTGGTATAACGGTTACAACTTTTTAGGCGAGAAAGTGTATAACCCTTTCGATGTCCTGTTGTACTTGGATCAGCGGCTATTTAAAAACTACTGGTTTGAAACCGGCAGCCCTTCGTTTTTAATTAAACGGGTACGCGAAAGACAGTATTTGATTCCCGATTTTGAAAACATGGTGATTGATGAGGTGATGTTGTCGAGTTTTGATGTTGAGGAAATCGCTTTGGAAAACTTGCTGTTTCAAACCGGTTACTTAACTATAGACCGCGTGGAAGAGTTGGGTGGCGAGCGCTTTTATTATCTGACTTATCCTAATCGTGAGGTTAAGGCGAGTCTGAATAGTTATTTATTACGGGATTTAACCCACTCATCAGCCAGCGTGGTCACGAGCCATCAAATGCAGCTTTATAAGGCGTTGAGCCAAGCTGATTTTGCCAGGTTGGAACAGTCTTTAGTACTGCTGTTTGCCGCGATTCCCAACGATTGGTATCGTAAAAACCAATTGGCCAATTATGAGGGTTATTATGCGTCGATAATTTACAGCTGTTTTGCTGCCTTGGGTTTAAAAGTAATTGCTGAGGATGCCACTAATCAGGGGCGTATTGATTTGACGGTTTTGCTTGATAATAAAGTTTTTATTATTGAGTTTAAAGTGCTTGATGGCGCTAAAAAGCAGGGAATGGCTTTGGAGCAAATCAAAGCCAAGAATTACAGCCAAAAATATGCCGGTGCTGAAAACAGTGTGTTTTTAGTCGGCATTGAATTTGACAAAGAGAGTCGTAATATTGATTTTTTTGCATGGGAACAGATTTAGGTGTATGCCAATAAACATTCATTGACGTAATGTTCAAATTTTATGTCAGCCTTGAAAAAAAATCTTATGTCCCCACATATTCAGCAATCACATTAACCATTTAGGAACAATACCGTGACTGTTGAAGCAAAAAAAGAAACCCTGGGCTTTGAAACTGAAGTAAAACACCTGTTGCATTTGATGATTCACTCCTTGTACAGCAACAAGGAAATTTTCTTGCGCGAGTTGATTTCCAATGCCTCCGATGCAGCCGATAAATTGCGTTTTGAAGCCTTGTCAAATGACGGCTTGTATGAAGGCGATTCTGAACTAAAAATTCGACTGGAATTTGATAAAGAAAAACGCACCATTACTATTATAGATAATGGTATCGGTATGACCCGTGCGGAAGTTCAGGAGCACATTGGCACCATTGCAAAATCAGGCACCAAACAATTTTTTGAAGCCTTGACGGGTGAACAAGCTAAAGACAGCGAATTAATCGGTCAATTTGGTGTTGGTTTTTATTCGGCATTTATTGTTGCTGATAAAGTCACCCTGACCACACGTAAAGCCGGTGCTGATAAAAGCGAAGCTACCCGTTGGGAATCAGCCGGTGAGGGCGATTACACCATAGAAGCAGTAGAAAAAGCACAGCGTGGCACAGAAATCGTTTTGCATTTGAAAGAAGCTGAAAGCGAATTCTTGGACGGTTATCGCATCCGTTCCATCGTCAGAAAATTCTCTGATCATATTTCTTTACCTATCGTTATGGATAAGGAAGTGATGCCGGAGATGGACATGGATGTAGAAGAAGGCGAAGAGCCCAAAGAATCCAAGCCGGTTGCACAAATTGAAGAAGAAACCATTAACAGTGCTTCCGCGTTATGGACTAAATCCCGTCAAGATATTTCAGATGAAGATTACAATCAATTCTACAAGCATGTGGGCCATGATTTTCAAGATCCATTGACTCATGTACACAGCCGGGTTGAAGGCACTAACGAATATGCTTTATTGCTTTATGTGCCATCACGCGCACCGTTTGATTTGTGGGACAGGGATGCCAAACATGGCGTAAAGCTGTACATTCGTAAAGTCTTTATTACCGATGATGCCGAGCAGTTAATGCCGCGTTATTTGCGTTTTATCCGGGGCGTTATTGATGCAAACTCATTGCCGCTTAACGTATCCAGAGAACTTCTGCAACAAAGCAAACAAATCACCGCCATTAAATCGGGTGCGGTTAAAAAAGTGCTGGGTATGTTGGAAAATCTGGCCAAAAATGAACCGGAAAAATATGCAACATTCTGGGCTCAGTTTGGCGCAGTGATTAAAGAAGGCCCGATTGAAGACCATGCCAACAAAGCACGCGTCGCCAAGTTGTTGCGTTTTGCGTCTACCCATGCCGATACCGACAAACAGGATGTTGCGCTGGAAGATTATGTGAGCCGCATGAAAGAAGGTCAGGAACATATTTATTATGTAACGGCAGACAGTTTTTCTGCGGCAAAAAACAGCCCGCATTTGGAAATTTTCCGTAAGAAAGGCATTGAAGTTATCTTGTTGTCTGACCGTATTGATGAATGGTTGGTGTCTAATCTGGACGAATTTGAAGGCAAGCATTTACAGTCTGTTGCCAAAGGTGACCTGGATTTAGGCAGTCTGGATGCCGAAGAAGATAAAGCAGCCCTGGAAGAAGTTAATAAAGACTTTGAAGCCGTCCTTAAGCAGATTAAAGACGTGTTGGCCGATAAAGTCAGTGAAGTACGCTTGAGTCATCGCTTAACCGAATCCCCCGCCTGTTTGGTTGCTGATGTTTATGGCATGAGTCTTAACATGGAAAGAATCATGAAGGATGCCGGTCAATCAATGGGTATGGGAATGGGCAGAAAACCTGTTTTCGAAATCAACCCCACGCATCCGCTGGTTGTGCGTATGAAAGCGGAACAGGATGATACCCGTTTTGCTGATTTGACTCATATTTTGTTTGACCAGGCAATTTTGAGCGAAGGTGGGCAACTGGATGATCCGGCTGCCTTTGTACATAAGTTAAACGGCTTGTTGCAAGGCTTGTTAAACTAAGCTTTAACAAAACCAAAAAAAAAGGCTGGAGTGATCCAGCCTTTTTTTTGCCTGTTGGTTACCTTTAAATTTCAGCTAACAGGCTATTTATAGGGTAATTAGTTTATAATTGGCTCCATTCTAGGTAGTAACACGGTATAAACAGTCATCGTTTTCATGTCATCATTAAACTCTGGTTATTGTAATTACGCGGCTTTTAAGCCTTTAGAGCAGCAGAAAAAATCACGTTTTATTGCAGGCTTGTTGTTGGCAGTGGTGGTGGTGTTGCATAGTGCTTTGGCGTGGTATTTATTAAGCACACCTAAAATAGAACTTAAAAAACCGTTAATTGTTATGGAGGTGGCGATGTTGACAAAACCTGAGCCGGTTTTAAAAGCAGCGGCAAAAGAACCACCACCCGCGCCACCGCCCGTTAAAAAAGAACCCATAAAACCCAAGGCCGTTGTAAAACCACTGCCGGTAAAAAAACCGGTTGTGGTTAATAAATCGGCACCATCACCTGATATAAAAGAAATTGTTCCCGTACCCAAGTTTGAGCCGGTACCCATGTTCAATCCTGCGCCAACAGCCGTTTCGCCAGCACCCTCGGCGTCATCAAGTTCACCCGCTACGGCTAAAACGACAACAACAGGGCAGGGACGTGATGACAGTAAAGCGGTGGTTTCAGGGGTGGTGCCATTGCTTCGTGTGCCGCCTAAATATCCTGCTCGCGCTGCCACCCGGCATATTGAGGGCTGGGTGACTGTAGAATTTACTATTCAAACAGATGGAACAGTGGCAGACGCCATCGTGATTAGCGCAGAACCTGAAGGTATTTTTGATGAGGCTGCCCTCACTGCCATTGGCAAGTGGGAATTTAAGGAAAAAATGGTCAATGGCGTTGCGGTAACGCAACGCGCCGTGCAACGCTTACAATTTAAACTTGAACACTAACTTTTAAAAAATTGATACAAGGAAATCACTGAATGTCCCTACATATGCATATTGCACCCGAACTCATTATTGATGGAACCCTTTATACCTTACTGATTTTTTCAGTGATTACATGGACACTCATTTTTTTTAAACTTTGGCAGTTTATCAACAACAGTCGTTGCAATGAGCGCTTTGAAAGCGCGTTTTGGCGTTTGTCTGATTTGAAACAAGCCAAAGAGCTATCGCCTGAATTATCCAAAGGTTCGCAAGCGCGACTGGCGTATCAAGGATTGACGTGGCTGGAGGAGCATGAGCGTTCGGCAGGAACCCAGCTTAAGCACAGTGGTGATTCGACAGAATTGCTGGAACAAGCTTTGCGCGTACAGTTGCAACAAGAACAACATGCCATGGAAGGCGGTTTAACGTTGTTGGCCAGTATTGGTAGCACTGCGCCTTTTGTCGGGTTGTTTGGCACCGTATTGGGTATTATGCAGGCCATGCACGATATTACTGAAAGCGGTTCAACCAGTTTGGATGTTG
>Ga0208495_1000251_pt1 | contig 22718 bp, 42 predicted proteins | sample CryBogmetaGMA14M_FD_184551 | JGI IMG/M metagenome (GOLD analysis project Ga0208495, IMG submission 184551) | Freshwater microbial communities from Crystal Bog, Wisconsin, USA - MA14M (SPAdes) | ecosystem: Environmental > Aquatic > Freshwater > Lake | place: Crystal Bog, Wisconsin, USA...
CCTTTTGTCTTATGGTAAAGGCGAGAATTCTGAAAAGGTTATCCACAACAGGCCAACAATATTAAGAACAGTTTTTTAATTATATTAAGAGGCGGATGAATGAACACCTGTTCGGTGTACCTGATGCTTAACGGTCTTATCTTACAAAACGGGCATCAAGTAACCATCCATCTGGTAATGCTCAATGATCTTATAATGCTCATTCATCGTTTCTTCGAGTGTAGGCAATCTTAGTTTTACCAGCATACCCTTCCCTCTCACATGGTAGAAACACCCTGTATTGGCTCATCTTAACAACCCTGTTACCAGTGAATGTCCGCCTAATGAATCCCTTCGCTTCTAACGACTCTAAAACCAATCCTACGGTGCGTTTTGACCCGACCCCTGTTTCTTCCTTGATGACATGGTGGCTCGTCCATGCGTGGGTTTCACCCTCCCATTTCTCGTGCGTGACCGAAAGGAGATAACAGTAAACTTTCCACTCATCGCCGGTAAGCTCCCTCATGTATTTAACCAAGTCCCTGTCCCTAAATGAGAAGTTTTTGTAGATGTGAACAGGGCTTGGTGTTGGAGTAATTGCTGGAACCAACCTTAGTTTAGCGAGCCGGGGGATGTCAGGATTAAGTGACCGTTTAGGAACAGGCGATGATTCGGCAATAGGAGATGAAATATCCGATGATGCTGAAACAGTAGGTATTGGAACCGCTTTAACCTGAACAGGAGAGGGTGGGGGAGGTTCATCACGTAACGAAATAACATCAGCGGATGGAATAACAATAGGTGATGGTTGTGGAACAGCAGATGACAAAGTAACAGGCGATGGAACAGGAACATCAGATGATATAGCATTAGACGATGGGATAATATCAGGTGTTCCCTGAATAACACCAGATAGATTATCTCCTGTTGCTAGATTGTCCTGTGATGCAATACTATCGCTCGTTCCAATAGGCTTATCACCGTACGGATTGGCATCAGGAGATGGTTTATCCTGTGATGAAAATTGGTTACTTAAAGAAGTGTCTGTTACTGGTGGTTTATCAACAGGTTTATCAACAAGAGCTTCTGCGGCAAGTTTAGCTGACTTCTCCTTCTCAAGCCTACGCCTATACTGAATTGTGCCTGGGACGTAGGCCATGTCAGTCTCTTGCTCTATAGGAACAAATGACGGCATATTAACTCTCCAATTTCGCCGCAACCTCAATTATGTCGTTGGTAATTACGTGTAACTTGTCATTAAAGGCTACCTGTAACGCAAAAGCACAAAGTTTCATGGCTACCCAAACCGATCCTTCAGATAGTCGATATATAGTTTCAAGAGCATCAATGGTAAACAAATCTTGGCTTCCTCCAGCTACGCCTACACGAAACATTATTAGATTGCACATATCGTCACAGGTTAGGGGATTAAGCGTCGAAGGAGCGAATACCCTGCGTTTAAGCGCACGCTTCTTGTTTATCTTGTTGCGTAATTCCGGCTGTCCAAACAAAATAATAGAACACGCTTTTTCGTTGAGTATCTCCAGATTGGAGAACTGACGACACAGTTCTAACGATTTAGCCTTCATTAATTGGCTTTCATCAATTATAAAGATAATTGGTTCGCCTTTTTCATATTGGAGCATAATCGCTGTCTCTAACATCCTTCTCTGAGCTTCCAGACTTCTCTTGGGTGGAATACCTAAGTGATAACTGAGAACCTTTGCCATCATCATTTCGCTGTTGAAATCAGGGTTAGTGATATAAACTATCTTGTGTCCCTCCCATAATCGCTCTACCATAACCTTAGCCAAACTGCTCTTGCCTTGTCCCGGTTCCGATATGACCGCCGTTATACCTTGCTTATCCTTAACTACCCACTCAATCTTAAATACGGCCTCTTTGTGTGTGGCCGAATAATAGAAGAATCTGGGGTCTGCGGTAATATTAAACGGTTTCTCGTTTAATCCGAAGTGTTTTAACATTAAGTATCCTCCTATATGTCAGAATTAAGCTAATTCGACTTGTAACCTCAAGAGTTAAAAAAGTCAAGCAAAACTTAACATACAGCTTTAACTTTTTGGTTAAAACGACTAGGTTATAAGTATAATAACGAAGTATATTTGATAGAAATTACTTTAAATATCAGGATGATATATTAGGCTATGCGCTGTTTATGGAATGATACTTTTTTTATTCCGGCATTGGATCTTTTATCTGTAAGGTGTTTCCTGTTTTTATGATACCACGTAATGATTGCTTCTATGTTATCCCGATCCCGCTTGTCACATTTGTCGGCAATATCCACCAACAGCTTAGTAAAATCCAATAAACTTATATCTTTAAGTTCCTTGTGCATCCAATCTTCCCACAATTCAACAGGCACTCCTATCCGGTCCAAAAACTCAAATTCAGATTCATCACCGCGTCGCAATGTTAATATCTGCTCCACTACAGGGTTTAGAGGTCTTTGTAACGCGCTGGTTATTTCACTTGTTTTCATTTCTTTTAACGTATTGTTGCATTTTCTTAAAACTACGCCGTAAACTTCATCGGTCATAATATCAAAATGATCTTGACTTATTCCAAGTTTCTCTTTGATTTGTAACAGTGATTCCACTCGTGGTTTTTGACCCTTCCTCCAATCCTGAAAGATTTTATGGCTTTTGAACCCCATCCTTATAGCGAAGCCTGAGTATGTTTCTTTCTTTACCTTGTATATGTTGAGTATTTCTATAAACCTTGTGGCGTCCCAGTTTGCGTAACTTTCCATTTGACATCCTCCTAACTTATGGGTTATACATCCCATTGTCCGTGCCGATATAAAACACCTTAAACATACTGCATTAAAAGTCAATAAAATTCGGAGGATTTTGAAAGGGATTGCTATGTCATTTTATCATAGAGTTGAGAAATTGAGGCGTCCTGGTGAAAGCAATAGAGAGTTCGCCGCCAGGTTAGGCATCCTACACCCTGCATTAGCATTATGGAAACGTCAAGAAGCGCAGGGAGTCTTACAAAAACCAACACCCAGTATGGTAACTCGCATTTGTAAAGCCACTGGCGTTGACGCCCACTGGTTAATTTGGGGCGACGAATAGTGGAGAAGATGCTAACCATACAGGAGATTGGACACGAACTGAGGGTTAACCCAAACCGTGTCTATCGTCTAATCTCACGGGGTTTACTTCCTGCGGTAAACATTAGCCCTGGAGCGAATAGGCCGACCCTACGTGTAACTCGTAACGCCCTGGTTAGGTTCCTAGAAAAAGATTGTAACAGTAATTCAATAAGAATCGGAGGTTCCCACCAAAAGTATCCTCCAAACGTGTCACCTTCGATTCTACTTTCTGCATGTGATGACTCCTGGAATCCCTACGACGGCTAGGCGTGGCTCTTCGGAGATGCCGTCACCCAAAACATCTTTAATAAGAAAGGAAGGAACATGGTCGCAACAACACACAACATCAAACCCGAAAGTGATTATCCCGCCAGGGTAATCGACCGGAAATCCCACTTTGAACTATTGGCTGACAAACTGAGGAGAGAGTTAGACAAAAACCTCGCTCGTTCAAAAGCTGCCGCTGACGAAATTATTGAAACGGCCAGATTGAAAGCTGAGATGTATGAGGACTTCGCCCGACGTTCCAGGGATGACCTGCAATCAGAGAAGGAAGAACTTACGAGGATAGCCGGGTGAGCGTGGACACAAAGGTTTTGTCGGCAATGTGGCTATGGAAGCATCAGGACGAAATAGTCAAGGAATGTAAACTTGGCATAATAACCAAGACGGCCTGTAATAAAAGGCTGGCAGCATTTTATAGCCGCAGGAAATGGCTAGGTCACTATAACCCGGTAGGTTGTATAGATTGTGAACGAGCGAAAGGAATAGTTTTGAATGAGGAGGAAAAAGGTAGAATTACCCAATGGGGAGGAACGGAAGACGATAATTGCATTGATGAGGACGCTAGGTTGGACGAGATTGAACCTCCTATCCAGATTAAACATTTTGAGATTTGGGCGTGAAGGAGAAAAGAAACAAATACAATTCGAGAAAAGTGACGGGTTACTTAGGGCAAGGTTCGGCAACAGGGAAATAAACGTGTCGCTGGACCAAATAGAAACAGAGCATAGGCTAAAAAAACTAATTGAAGGAGACTAAGATGGAAGGTGAGTTGGTTAAAGTCCAAAAGTCAATGTCAGACGTTGACGTAAATGTTCCCGAAGACGTTATCCAGGTTTACATGGACAGTCTATTTAAAGACATGAGTAAGCCACAAGCTATGGCGTTTGTCCGCATGTGCAACAAGAAGCAACTTGATTGGGAAACACGCCAGATTTACCCGATGAAGACCAAAAACAGCAAGACAAACACTGAGACTATCACACCAATAGTCTCGATAGACGGGCTTCAGACAGTAGCGGAACGAACAGGCAAATACGGTGGCATCATAAATAGTCGTCTGCGAGTGAAGTTGACTACAGGAGAGAAGGTTACTCTGCCAATAGATGAATACGATCCTGAAGATATTGACAAGATAATCTCCGGCACTGTCGAAGTTGTTAGAACTGATTTCCCTGTGCCTCAGTCCGCTACGGCCCTGTTTGCCAGTTACGCTAAAACATACAACGGTGAACCCTTTGGTCTATGGAAACAATTTCCTGAGAGAATGATTTTGAAGTGCGCTGAAGCGTTGGCTCTGCGTAAAGCGTTTCCACAAGACTTGTCTGGCCTATATTCAAAAGAGGAAATGGATCAGGCAAACAACGCTCCGGTACGACCCGTTTATATGGCTCCCGTCGTAACCGCTAAAGTAGAGGTTAAGCCTGTTCCTAACCCTGTGGAGGTTAAAGCTACTGATCCTCCGGTAATCGAAGTGACAGGGGAGCCGCCAGTTGAGGTTAAGAAGGCGAAGAAGGAAATGTCCATAGTTGAGATTATCACGAAGATCCCGCAAGCCCTGAAACGACGCAAGGCTGACATCGACCCTGAACTGTTCCCCTTTTGCGAACAGCTTGTGCTTCAACACTTCGAGGTCGAAAAGGCCGAAGACATCCCCGAAGATAAACGTGAAGCGGTCCTGGACTTCCTGAAGAATGATCTGATTACTCACCTAAAAGAACACGGTGAACTGTAAATGGAACTTATACCAGGAAGACCATTATCCAAAAGTGGAATTAGCGTATTAGAGAAATGTGCGTTCCACTATTGGGCCAACAAATATCTTGGAATTGACGACGCATCAAGCCCTGCCGCTGAAGACGGGAAGATGGTACACGAGTGGAGAGCGAAGGTTTTCGGTGGAATAGTGACGGCTGACTTCGCTCTAGCAAACGCTGAAAACGAGAATGTGCGGTTTCTAACACAATTAGCAATAGCCAATGACCCATACGCTGATGCGATAAGCCGTGAACTTGAGCAAGAAACGCGCATAAATGAAAAAGGCGAGTGTGTGAAAGATCTCAATTCGGCAATTGCTCGCGGATTTCTTGATGACCTAGCTCTTTTTAAACATCACTTAACTGTTGACGATCTAAAGACCGGAAGATGGGAATATGACGACCCTTTTGAGCGTAATCTGTATGCAGGTCTTCTCGCAAAGGCGAAATATCCTGATTGTTTTGAAATACATTTTGTGAGGAGCTTTTGTCGCTCTGGCAACCGTCCAACGTGGATTTACCGATGGTCAACAAGGCTTAGTGTGGGTAAGGTGGTAATCACTCATCCCGACGGCAAAAAAGAGGAATTATTATCTGGACAATTAAACCCATGTGTGGATATTCTGTCCGACACAATTGAGAAAGTTAAAAATACTGACCCAATTCCTAATCAGGGGAAACAATGTCATAACTGGTTTGGTTCACCCTGTCAGTTTAGAGACACCATTTGTCCTGCTTTTCACCCTGAATCGGAATTGGTCATGTCAACATCAACCACACTACCGTCTAACGAGGTAATTGATGCAAAGGCGGCTATAGCGGCTGTAAAACTGGCTGATGATGACAAACTAATTGCTCTGGATAACATTACCGTGTCGACTGCTTATGGCGCTTGCCTGACTGTCTCTGCCGGTATCAAACAACTTGAAAAGAAAATAAAAGCGTGGGCTGAAGCCAATGGCCCATTTGTTGTCGGTGACGCAAAATATGGGTGGCATCCAGAAGTTATTAAACGATTGGACGAGCCGGTAGCGTTGCAGATGATATTGGAATCAGGCATGGAGATCCCCGAAATACTTAAATGTATAAATATCTCTCGAAGTTCCTGTGAGAAGATACCCAAGCGTAAGTGGGGCGAATTGAGAGATGCGGTGTTAAAAGCCGCTATCATGGAAGATGGAACTAAAAATAAATTTGGAGTCATGGAGGAGTAATTATGCCGTCACTAAATGTATCCTACCTGCTAGGTCACGTAGGTAAAGATCCTGAGATCAGGTCAACCAATAGTGGAAAAAAGGTAATGATGTTTAGCATTGCAACCGAAATATCCTGGAAAAAGGGAGAGGAATGGCAGAGGGAAACAACATGGCACAGGATATTGCAATGGGAACCGTCAGACTATTTACAGAATACCGTAACGAGAGGCGCTCTTGTCCTGGTTCAAGGTCGTATCTCTAACAGGGAATACAAGGATCAGAATGGAGCGAACAAGTTTACTTCTGAGGTTGTGGCTGAGAAACTGACGCCGATAATAGCCAAGTCACCGCCTCAACAGAGAGAATCTGTCGCTAAAATTGAGAAACAGGATGATTATAACAAGCCCGATGACGATCTGCCATTTTAGTACTAATTAACCTTAATTTCAATTTCACCTGGGAGGTAGGCGTTGGTAGTTCAATTAAATAGTAAAGAGACACTTCATTGGTTGACTGAAAAGATTAACAAGAGGGTAGGTGATGGTGGTGGCAACGAAAAGGATGTACGGCAGTTAATGTCGATAATTCACCGGCACCTACACTTTCACTTTACTGACGATGTTCAGACAGAGGAAGTCGCTGAATATTGTCCTGTCGCCGGGGTTAGGGGTTAATGATGAGAAACTTGTATCAAATCTCAGTTGATCCCGGCATGACAGGCGTTGGGTTTGCAGTATGGAAGAATCTAAGGTTTTCATCAGTCGCAACATTAAAACCGAAAGGTAAAGACCATCTGGCGAAGCTAATGAGTTTACAAGTTCAACTTAACGCATTTTACTTAGGTGTCCTGTCACAGCCCGAAAGTTCAATCGAAACGATCGTTATCGAAAGTTGGGAGCGATTCATCCCTAAGTTCAAAGTCGCAACAATGATGAAAAGCGCAGAGGGTAGGGGAGTCTTAATCGCAGTCTCAATGTGTTATTGCCAGGACATACGGTTCATAAGTAAAGGTAAAACAAAGAAAGGCGAGGCTCAAATGGTGGCGGAACACGCAGGGATAACAGGGTCCGCACATGCGAAAGATGCTTACCATCTGGGGATGCTGGCAGGTTTTTTTAAATAAATGGATTTAACGATGACGTTAGAAGTTAAACAGCGCCCGGCTCGGCAAGACCAGGCGAGGCGTGGCATGGCCTGGCATGGACCGGCAAGGCAACACAAGGGCTGCGGGGCAATAACTCCGCAGCAAACTCGAAAACAACACCGCATGAGCGGTTAACAATATATGAATTTGGTTTTGTCTCGGATCGGCTAGGCCCGGCTCGGAAAAGCCTGGATAGGATCGGCCCGGCGTGGATTGGCAAGGCAAGGGCTGTGGGGGTTAACACCCTCACAGCAAACACAACACATCACACTTCAAAAGGAGAAAAGGACAATGAAAGTAGCAGTGTTCAAACTAACTAGCGCAGCGGAACTAAGTCAAAGTCGTGGTTACGACAGAGAAGTTCCAAAGCTAAGTAAAGAACGAAGCGACGACTACGAAAAACGCACATGGCAAAACAGGTGCCACATAACAGACAAAGGAAATATCTTCATTCCGTCAATGGCGTTTAAATACGCACTCACGGCGGCAGCGAAGTATCTCAAGGAACAGATCCCAGGACAAGGAAAAGCCACCTATACTAAGTATTTTGAGAGCGGAATACTTATTACAGATAACGTGGTTACTAACTTTCCAAGCAAAGATATAAAGGGGAAATGGTTCTTTGTCCCGTCAGATGGCAAGAGAGATGGAGCAAAGCGTGTATGGAAATGTTTTCCTGTAATTCCAGAGTGGGAAGGTGAACTAAGAATAATGGTTCTGGATGAGACAATTACTGCGGATGTCTTGAAACGACACCTCATAGCAGTTGGTCAATTTATTGGGGTTGGTAGGTTCCGTCCTGAAAAGGGAGGGTTAAACGGAAGATTCAAAGTCACATCAAGCACATGGGAGGATTACAATGTTGAAGAATAACAACAATACAGAAATAGCAGAGAAAAAAGCACGTATGAGGGTAGAGGCACTCTTAATACTTAACCAACTCAAGCTGGCTAAACCTGGGGATAGATTTTCATTTGAAGAAATTGCTTCGTGGGCGGGAATATCAAGACCACCTATCTCTGCAAACCCCAAAGAATATGGTCTACTCGCTTCTGCTAGGAAAGAATGTGAATATCTTGGAATCCAGTTTCAAACGGTTAGGACAGACGATTTCCACGGGCTAGAGCGATTGACCAGCAATAATGCAGTGTTTAGAAGCAAGGACAAACTTAAATCTGCACATACACGACTTGCAAACGAGGGGAAACGACTTGCGAGAATTCCAATAGATGAATTAAGCGAAGAAGCCAAAAACCAGTTCAATTCTACTATGACCATTTTATTGTTTGCGGGAAACGCAACCAGTGGAACCTCAATTTTAAAGATTGACGAGAAAATAGAAAGCATGGGAGCTAAACATCCGTTGCCTATTTCAACAACAATACAACTTTTTAGCGCAGCGGTATGAACGCAATACAGTTTAAATTTGTCTTGGCCCGGCAGGATCAGGCGTGGCACGGCAAGGATCGGCTTGGCAAGAAAAGGCAAGGCGAGGGCTGCGGGGTAACACACGCAGCAAACAACAATGATAATAATTATGCACAAGCATTTAACATATACAGTTTCAGTTGTCTTTGCATGGCGCGGCGGGGTTCGGCGTGGCATAGAACGGACGGGAAAGGCAAGGCAAGGTGGGCAGTCTTTTATGATACTCTATCTATAAAGTGGGAGTATGAGAAAGAAGGCTACGATTTGCCCTCTGGGAGATACTTGCCTGACTTCTGGTTGCCGAAATACAAGTGTTGGGTGGAGATTAAAGGCGCTTATCCTAAACCAGCAGAAGAAACAAAGATGCAAGAACTAACAAAACAAACTAAAAAGCCTGGGTACATTTTTTGGGGCGCCATGCCTTTTTGTGGATCTGACGGGATCAACGGACCCGACGAACATGGCAACCAATATTTTAAAAGGTCACTCAACGACCAAGGTGAAAGAGAATCGTCCTTTATATATTATGACGGAGAATGGTCAGACAATAATCAGCGTTGGTGTAGATGTGAGATTTGCGGAAAAATAGGGATAGCCTTTGACGGCAGAGCGGCTAGACTATGTAAGTGTCACAACAAAACAGAAGGTCCAATATCAGACCATAACTATAACGATGCTGACCCTATTCTTTTAAACGCCTATGCCGCAGCTATTAACGCCAAATTTAAAAGGGCTGGCAAATGATGGCAACTGAACGTAACTTCAACAACAACGACATAATCCCCGACTTCAAACAAGCCGACAGGTTCCTCCGTATTCTTATGGGGTTTAAACAGACATGCTTTCAAACTTTCGCATCCAGGGAAGGCGACAGGATTAGGCCCGCACACGAACATGGGAGCCTCGACAAACTTAAAAACTGGTTGACTACTCAAAATAAGGCCGGAGGCGGAGTCTTTTTTGTTGTTAACGAGACTGACGGCTTTGGGAGAGAGAAATCTAACATTAGGAAAATCCGTTGCGTATATGCCGACCTCGATGGTTCTCCGCTTCAACCAATATTAGATTGTAACCTGAAGCCCCACGTTATAGTTGAATCGTCCAAAGGTAAATTTCATGCTTACTGGCGATGCAGAGGCATCTCTGTAGACGAATTTCCTCCTATACAGAAAGCTATAGCCAAAAGGTTTAACAGCGACCCGTCCGTATTTGGGATTGAGAGGGTAATGCGTGTTCCTGGCTTTTATCACCTAAAAGGTGAGCCGTTTATGACTAGCATAACACAAGAGAACCTAGAGTTACCATACACCAAGGACAAGATTGTTTCGGGTCTAGGGTTAAAGGTTAATTGGATAGAAGAACGTCCGGGCTTTGAAGAAGAAAACATAAAAGAAAAGTTTCCCGAAGGACAAAGACACAAATTAATGGCTACAGTGGCAGGGAGATTAAGAAACGCAGGGTTAGGTGGTAAAGACCTTTTTGAGTCGCTGATGATGGTTAATCATAATCGCTGCGCTAAACCATTACCTGAGATGGAGATTGCCAAGTTAGCTGGATGGGCGGCAAAGAAGGAAACAGCTAAGATTAAGCCCGCAAGGTTTGATGTTGAGAATGAAGCAAGGTCTGAGAAAAGTGACGCTCCCCGGTTAATTAGATGGAAGACACTTTCCAACACAACGCTGGCACCTGCTAAATGGATTGTAAAAGACATCCTGCCGCAAGGTTTGATTCTTTTCATAGGAAAACCCAAGGTTGGCAAATCTTGGCTTACACAAGCTCTTAGCCTACAAATAGCAACAGGCCAATTAGTGTTCGGGAATTTCCCGTCGAATAAGGGCGATGTTTGTAACTTGGCGCTGGAAGATACTGACCAGCGGTTTCAGTCCCGCATGTTCAAACTTATGGGTGGTCTTGGGAAGGAAGGACCGGCTAATGCGTTTTACTCGAATCGTTGGCCCCGTGTTCCTGAAGCCATACCGCATCTATCCGCATGGGCTGAGTCATGTGATAGCCCAAGGTTGTTGGTGATAGATACATTAGCGAAGATACGGGCAAGGATGTCATCTAACGACAAGTTTGCCAATGCCTATGAGAAAGACTATGCGTTCATGGAAATATTCCAGGAGTTTGCCCACAAGCATAATCTAGCCGTCATTATCGTTCACCACGAGCGGAAGATGGAAAGTGACGACCAGTTTGATAGAGGTTCAGGTTCCGCAGCTTTAGGCGGGGCGGCTGACGGGCAATGGATACTTACACGAAAGGACAGGACCGACAACCGAGCAATATTATCCGTATCAGGACGAGACTTTGAATCAATGGACCACACACTTGAGTTTGATAACGAAACCGGACTGTGGAGACACGTAGGAAAGACTGACGATGTTAAAAAGACCGAATCCCAAACTCAGATATTATCAGCCATGAGAAGTGCAGGACATCCGCTGTCTCCTAAAGAGATAGTTTCGGCAAGTGGGTTGAACTATAACACTGTGAGGAACGCTTTATTCAGAATGTCAGAGAAGGGCTTGGTTCAAAAATCAGCCGGTCAAGACCACAAATATACCATAATTGGAACACCAATAATGGGAGAAATAATGTAAATGTGTGTATTCCTGCAACCTGCAACGGAAAGGGTTATTTACTATGTATATCAGTGAGTTAAGTAGTGTTGCATCAGGTATCACCTTCTGCAACAGTGTGGGTGTAAGTGGCTTTATACCGCTGTATCACAGGGTATCCGCTTGCAACAGTGTGTCCTATACCGTTGCGAGTGTTGCATGTGTTGCAAGGTTATGCAACTAATATAAATAAATAATATATATATATTTTTTATATATATGTTGCAGTAAGAGGGGGATACACCCCTAGATTTATAACATATTGATATTGTTGATACCACGTTTAGAAAGGATGTAACAGTGAGAGTTTATGTTTGTGGTCCGTATTCGTGTAAATCGGTAGACGGTAATGTAATTGAGATCCTGTCCAATATGCGGAGAGGTTTAGCTATCTCGATACAGGTAATGCAGGCGGGACACGCTGTTTTTTGTGTGTGGCTAGATTTCACACTTGGTTTAATCGCGGATATTCCAATGGAGATGTTTAAGCGAAATTCGATGGAGTGGATAAAGGTGAGTGATGCGATGCTATTGGTAAATGGTTGGCAGGATAGCGCGGGATGTAGGGCTGAAGTAGCGGAAGCGTCATTACACGGAGTACCCGTATTCGAGCAACATGAGTTTGTAAACATGCTGGTGTTTTTGAACGATGCGGCTAACCAGGACGTTACAGGTCAATTATGACGGTACAAATTATTAACTGCGATTCGCGAAGACTCCCTGTGAAAGATGAGAGCGTACATTGCTGTATCACATCTCCTCCATACAATTGCCACGTGAATTATTCCAGGCACAACGACAGCATGGATGCTGCGGATTACCTTGAGATGTTGAGTGATGTTTGGGATGAGTGTCACAGGGTATTGGTCCCTGGTGGAAGAATAGCGGTTAACGTACCGTTTCAGATATTTACCAAACCTGCGTATCCGCTGTCGGCACAGGTAACACTTCAGCTTGCAGAGAAGTTTGATTTTTTGAACACGGTTGTTTGGGAGAAACCGGGGAGTTCAGCAAGATGTAGTTTTGGATCTTTCCGGAGCCCTTCGGCTCCCTTTATACGTGACAGCACTGAATCAATTATCATAGCTCGAAAGCCGGGTAAGTTTGAGATACCGGACGGGGTATTAATCCAGGATAACGAAAAAGGTGGCAAATATAGCCCGTGGTTGGATGCAAAAACTTTTCTGTCTCTAACTAAGGACGTATGGGTTATGCCTCCAGTTTGCCCTACAGCCGTCAAATTGGCTCATCCCGCTCCATACTGTCTCCCACTTCCCACCAGGCTAATAAAACTTTATGGGTTTCCTGGTTGCACGGTACTAGATCCATTTGCAGGGTCAGGGACTACGGGACAGGCGGCTAAGAACCTGGGGTGTAACGCGATCCTGTGTGACATAGATTTGGCCTACTGCGAGTTTATGGTTGACAGGTTAATGAAACAACAAGATTTGTTCGAGGAGGAAACAGCATAGTGAGCAAATGCGCTTTCTGCGGAGATGAATACCACAAAACCCAACATAATAGAATTTACTGTTCCATTAAATGCCAACGCCTAGCCAATGCGACCAAGAAGCGAAACAAGCGATTCCGTGCTTGGGACAGGGACAAATTCCCGAATCAGGGAACAATACAGTGTCTAAAATGCGAACAGGACTTTAGTTCCTGGGATAAAAACAAAAACCATGTTTGTCCTGTATGTGAGAGCAGGAACCTCGGCAGATCCAATTACACAGAGCATATTGGTTACAAACCTAACTATGGGATGTTTTTTTATGGCTAGTTCAAGATTCGTGCATTGTCCTTGGTGCGGAAGGGAAAACGTAGTATCCGTCATTGACGGAGAACATCGTTGTGATTTTTGTAAACAACCTTACTTCATCCAGAAGAAGACGAGTTTAGTAACATCCAACAGGGAGGTGGAAGATATTGACAAAAGAAGAGACTCTTGAAAGAGAAGTGGCAACACTTTACACACTGCTAACAACAGCCTCATGGTTACTCGAAGGCATGGTTGAGGGAACAGACCCCACAGGTTACATCGAGACGGAGAGAGACGCTATAGAGCTATTTCTTGACTCCTCATCCAACGTGCTATCTTCACTTACCGACCAGTACATGAAAATAACCAAAGCTATCACTGGCCAGTCAGAAGGGGCGATAGCTGTGTGGGTTAAAGGTAAAGGGTTAGCGGTTGATGTTGCATACTATTGCGCTAGGTGTAAGCACGAACAGACCTGTGAGATGGAAGGGAAACGCATGAAACACAACACTATCGAGCATTGTTGGGAACGCCGGTTGGCGATGGGGGATAACTAATGGGTTTAAGCTATGAAAACCAGTTATGCAAAAACTGTTCCTTATATAAAGTTATCACCAATAAGTGCGGGTTTTGGAATAAGGCTATCGACAAGATTGATATTTGTCCACGCGTAGAACCTTCACTTAGCCAGAAATACGTTGAGATGGTTACACCAAAGAAACCAAGGGGGCATAAAAGCAAATGGGCATTACAGTAGCGGACGGGATGAGATTGGGTATGGGCCTGATCCTGGACGGAATAGCATTGGTAGTTATAGTTGTGATGGTGGGCTATGTCGTAGCCTTGCTAGATTCTAATGACAAAAGGTGGTTTTAATGACAAAACAGGAAATGATTTGTGTGAAATGTATCTACTCGTCTAAACTGACGGATGATGTATTTAGCAAGGAAAACATCGCGTGCCGAAGGCTTGGGAATGTGACAACAACCAAGGGTAAAAAGAGCTGGTGCGGACAAGGACTATGGCAAACCTGGAGTGAACAGGACAAACAATTCGTCTGTTGGAGTTGGGGAGATTGGACACCGACGGAAGAAGAAATAGCGGCAGGTGAAAAGTGAGCTTGGCACAAGAAATGGAATACGAAATTAGAAGGCTATCGTGGTTTAAAAAATTGTATGAGGGGCTAGAGTCTGCGAGGGTGGCTATAGAAAATTTAAAGTTAAGCTATATCTTTGAACTTACTATACCTGAAGCATTAAGACAGTCCTCTGACATGCTACAGGAACAGCAAGAAAAAGTAGAAGAGTTTAACGACGAATTTTTTTCAACGAAAAGGTAGATTTTTATTGACAAATAAACCGAAATAATATATTGGCTAACTCATAACGAGTTGGTTACATTTTAAGGGAGGTTCGAGGTGAAAAAGCTGTTATTGGCAATGCTGGTCTTGTTACCGGCGATAGCGTTTGCAGGTGGTCATGGAACCGTCCGTGACGGCAGCGGTAATCTTACCGAAACATGGCGACAACAGGGGAGCAGGATAGAAGTGCGAGATGGCTCGGGCAATTTGATTCGTCAAATATCTCCAAGCAACTCGAGTTCAAATAACCGCTTCGACATTCGAGATGGGTCTGGCAACAGGGTAGGTGAGTTTGAGCGACGCGATGACTGAACCTAGTCGTGCCGTCCTTCTGATGGTCCGCATGGGAAACAAGACTCCTGCCAGGAAGAACAAACCCGGCAGGTCTGGCCTAACACCTTTCCGTATATTTGACACACACGAGGAGGCCGATAATTGGGTAGATAGACACCCTGTCGGCTTCCAGACCGTAAAGTTCGAGATAGTTGTAAAAGAAGTAGAGCAGGGGATGGAGATGATCTTTTATGATCCGCACGGTGGGTTCGAGAAGTGGCGGTCAATCCTAACACCCGGCCTATATTATTCACTACGACAGGGGCACCCACAAATGCCCGGAACAGAGGAAAATTGATGAATTACAAAATAGTTGACAAGATAGAAGACTTAAACTGCACAACTTGTCTGTGCTGTAAACTCGTAGATGGTTATCACATTTGCTTTTATCCGCAGGACATTGACGAGCGACAAGAAGTGGATGAAACCGATTTCTGCGAGGAATATGGATGCTGGTTGATAATGGATACTCGTGGCGTTGAAGAAACAAGCAGGGCTTATGCAATAGAATGTTTTGTCGGAAGAATACTAAATCCTGTTCCTGAAACAACTGCGGAACCGTTTTAACCAGGAGGTTACAGGTTATGCGTTTAATTGTCTGGCTAAGACTTCAATACCGGCTATGGTTACTCAAAAGGAGGTTTCATGGTTAAGAGATTAGGTTTGGTTATAGCATTGTTGTTGGTTTGTTCGTCCGCCTTCGCAGAGTGCGTAATAAACGCCGATACCTGCTTCTGGACGGATGCTGACAGGTTCATGGCTATTGGTAAGGTCATCTATGTTGCAGGAAAGACAGAACAAGCGTCCAAAATGATGATGCAGGACATTAAAGAAGGTGTGGCGATTATCCTGTCAAAGGGGACAAAGGTAAACGTGGTTGAACGCCCTAACAAGTGGTTTGTAGTCATAGACCTTGGCGCAACTCCACTATGCGGGTTATCCCAATTCGTGACTTGCAAATGATAGAACTTTTTGGAGCTATTTTAGTGGCTATAATCCTCGCAACATTAGGCATCTTCGGCTGGTTCAAATACTGTGAAGAAAAACAGAGATACAACAAACTTTCAGCAGAACACATGAGGCTTGAAATGGAAAACTACAATATGACGGTTAGAATGAACAAAGTTATCCCGATAGACAACACAAAGCGGAGCGAACCATGAGAACACGTTACCTACTTGTCGCAACAATTCTTGTTTGCTTCGCAATTTCAACCGCAGCAGCCCAGGTTAATTCAGGAATAGGTATTACACCAATATTTGGTAAAATATCTTCCACCGCAACGGTCAAAAACACCGACATATCGCTTAACGACGACCTTGGCATTGGACGGAACGCAACACTATGGGAAGGTTGGGCCGCTATCTACACCAGGGCCGTCGGTGTCCGTGGTTATTACCTGTTCCCTGTGAACCTGTCGGCTGATTCGCTGCTCCCTGCGTCACTCAAAGACGTAAAGGTAAAGACAGACATCCCAATAAACACAACATTTGGTTTAAGAGCGGGTAGGGTAGAGCTAGGTATCCCACTATTTAACGACCGATACTGGATACTGGAACCGTTCTTCCTGTATCAAAACCTATGCCCAACAATTACCGTTCAGGGTAAGGATTTCGATTATTCCTACAACACCCAATACTCAAGCCCCGGCGTTGGAATAAACCTTGTCGAGCGAATAGGCCAAAACGCTGCGTTAAACGCTAAATTCTTCGTAACCCAATACACAACACAGTTCGATGTAAACGCAATGTGGTCCAGGAACTACGTGTTTTGTGGGCTAGGTTACACTCATAGAATCGCAAGTCTAAACAACTTCACCTTTAGGCTATCGGGCCTACAGGCTGAGATTGGAGTCGCATTTTGACAGAAGAAAAACAACCGTTAGAATCAACCACACCAACACCCAACGCCAGGGGTCATTCAGTCCTTGAAGTGTTTAAAGAAGTCCACCGTCAATCCTCAACCAACTTTTTCGTCCAAACCATGATTAAGTTAAGGCCAAACGTAACGCTGTGTGAGTTACGGGAAAATCAGACAGAATACGTGTTTGAACTTATCAAGGAAAACGAGATTACATGCAGTCTGGCCGCAAATATCATGGACATGGAACTTGAGGAAGCGGAAGGAAAATACGACGCATGGTTGAAGATCCCGAAAGAGATAAACAATGTCTGATAAAAAATCAACATGGTTTAGCGTCATGTGGAAGAACTGGCGAAGACCCGACGAAGACCAGGCGTTATCCTGTGAGAAGCTAACAGGGCCAATAATGTTTGAGTCTTACAAACTGTTACGCATCGGTCGTTCCGTTTCAACCATAGTAGACGCTCACAGTAACGAACAAGCCTGTGATAGAGCAGGGAAGATATTTGTCAGGTATCGACACACACTAACGTCGGAGGGCTAAATTGACAAAGAAAGACCTTGAAGTAAAACTGGCAATATTGTCAAGACAATCGCAAGAAATGTCGGCTTATAACCTTAACGCTGTAATAGCACTGTTTATCTCCGTCCTGACCAATGGTGACGGGATCGTTAAACTGCCAGGGCTAGGGACGCTGGAAAGAGTAATGTCTAAAGCTCGTAAAGGCACAAACCCGCAGACAGGGAAACCCATAAACATTCCATCTAAACAGAAGGTCGTTTTTAGACCAAGTAAAGTCCTGAAAGCTAACCTTAACGATTAGGAGAAGTCGTGACTGAACATATTCAAGAGCGACGTTACAATAGAGAGTGTAAATATTGCGGAGGGAAACTTCCCTACAGCAAGCATGTCTTCTGTAGCAGATTGTGCGCCCAAAGGTGGCAAGCCAGGGAATATAAGCGTAACGCAACAGGTTATTACAAAGTAAAACTATGCGTGGTATGCGGAGAACAGATTACAGGGTCCGGCATCAAATACTGTTCCAGCCGGTGCCACAACAAAGCTAACTACCGGCCTAAACCAGTTAAAAGAGAGAGAGTTAAGACCTGTGTAATATGCGGAGCCTCATTTGTAGCGCACGGTCCCCAAAAAGCATGTTCAGTCGAGTGTCAAAAGGAAAACAACAGAATAGCCGCGAGGAAAGGCGCTAAACGGTTAAGGAAAAGGGAAAAGGAAGAGGCTCTTATGTTTGAAGACTACTTTATACTACCTGATCCCATTATCCGCGAATGTCTCAGATGCGATAAGCCCTTTCCATCTTACGGCAACCACGTATGCCCGATATGCACTAAGATAAACGCTTACTTGGTTGGTGGAGTCGATTGGCATTACCACGTAAAAACCGGGGCAAGCTACTCATGTTCGGCTTAACATCAACAGTTTGTATAGCAACAATTACATTCATTGCAGGAGCCTTAATTGGCTACCTGTTTAGAGAAGATATGGAAAAATACGAAAGGACAAGGCGTGAATTCTCAAATAAAAATACTAAACGACGTATTGGTTGAAACAGCGAGATTGCTGGACAAAGTGTTTAGTGCGGAAGATCCGTTCCTGTTTATAGAAGAAAACACAGCGGAAATACACATGACGTTACAGGAAGCGTCAGAAACATTGGCTGCCGTCCCCGTAGACACGAGAGGCGGGAACAGTTGGGAATACGACGACGGAAGCGAGAAGTGCGTAGGTGATTCATGTCACCTATAAAAACATGCACGAAGATAGAAGACCTTGTATGTGAAAACTGTATTTATGGTTATTGGATACGTGAAGCCCTAATCTGTAAAATTAACGCTCCTGATGACGATAAAATAGATATGGCAGTAGATGCCAACGACACATGCGGGGCGGGCCAATGGTATTGCAAACTACAAAAGTCATGGGAAGATCCAGGGCATTATCCTGAGACTTGGCATAGAGCCTGTAGCAAGGTAACGGCAGTCACCAGTTTCTTAGACCGTATCAGGGAAGCCAACGTAGAAAAGAAGCCCCAACGGGATGACGATTACATAATAAACGCTTTGAGGCAAATACCCGACTTATTCCCTGAAGGTAAGTCTATCCTGTTTTGGAATTCTCGCATACCCCCGAAATCAGTGTTCCTAACCGATAAAGTTATCGAGTTCACTGTTAGGGCGGATGTGGAGTATAAATAATGCGAGAAGTGGAATTACAAGACAGAATTGACGCTTTGATGAGATCCGGCGATAAACTCACTTTCTGCGAGTTCCTGCAAAATCTCCTGTTAGATTGCAAAGGGACCATGCCAGAAAAACCTAAATCAACTTTTAAGGTTGTCTCAGAAATCACCGATAACGGTAGCCCGTTAATTTGGGTAGAAAAGCCGGTAGATATAATTATGAGTAGAAAAGGAGTGAAGAAAACGGTTAGATACGAAGTTTACGTTGAAGAAGAAACGGCAAAGGACGCAATAGAATCAGGCTCAACCCTGATCTCTGCCAAGATAGCAACTGAAAAAGGGGAACAACACAATGCTCTGCTCTAGTATGATTGAAGAACAAATTAACAAGAAACAGCTTGTGTCGTTCCCTGTAAATAACATGGACATAACGATAGAAAGTAGGCTGGAAGAAGGAATAGAAGGTTCGGTATGGGATCTTACCGTGGACAAGATCCTTTACTTTGAAAGCCAGAATTCCTCTACCATTACCCGGACTAAGCGTAGATTACCTGAATACTGTGAACAGGCCATAGACCGTGACGGCTTCTGGACACTTACGCCCGGATATTACCTTGCCCAATCGCTTGAAACGGTTAATATGCCGCTTGATATGTCTGGCCTTGTAATCCCCCGATCATCAGTGTTCCGTGGAGGAGCATTGCCTGTAGGCACCCGTATCGCCCCAGGTTATTGCGGGAACATCGTCACAGGTTTAAACATCCTGCGACATACGGGAATGTTTACGATAGAGCGTGGCGCACGGCTAATGTCGGTATCATTCGACCTGTTAGATTTGCCGGTAATCCAATTTGACAACCCTGTCCAGCTTGCACAGGAAATGGCGCATCATGTTGGGGTGTACCGGGGCATCTGGGGTTTGTCGAAAATTACAACAGAGGGAACAGAACGTGCTTTTTAGGAAGTGCTAATGCCAAACAAAATTGACTTAACAGGAAAACAATTCGGTCGTTTACAAGTAAAAAGTGAACAAAAACAAAGATCAAAAGACAAAAGAATCCTTTGGTTCTGTGAATGTGAATGTGGGAATACTTGTATTGCAACGGGTAAGTCTTTGGTAAATGGCAACAAAAGATCGTGTGGATGTTTACACAAAGAAGTTCTTTCAAAGATGTCAACAACGCACGGCATGAGCAAGACAAAGTTATATTTAACGTGGAAAAACATGAAACTCAGATGCAAAGATTCTAACAACAGGTGGTATGGGAAACAACATATTTCGGTTTGTGAAGAGTGGGTCAACAGTTCCGAGAAGTTTTTGGAGTGGGCCTTGGCGAATGGTTACGCAGATAATTTGACTGTTGACAGAATAGACAGTAGTGGAAACTACGAACCAAGCAATTTTCGGTGGGCAACACCCGCAGAGCAGAGTCTTAATAGGCGTGCCAACAGAATTTTGTCGTTTCAAGGGAAACAACAATGTGTTTCGGAATGGGCCAGAGAGAGGAAATTGTCGCCAGCAATGATTAGGTACAGGCTAGACAAGAAAGGATGGTCTGTAGATAAAGCATTATCTATGCCACGAATCACCAGACATGCAATGTTTAAAATTACAAAAGAGATGCGGGAAACAGCCTTGAACAATGATTCACAAGGAATAGAAAGGGCTTTCTGATGGAAATAATCCTCGTTTCTGTCTCAATTATCGTAATGGTATGGTTGCTGTTTGAAAACTACGTGCTTAGGAAACGGCTAGAGATACTTGCGAAAAGGAACGAGGATCTTGAAATTGAGAGAATAGAAAAGAAATTCAATGAATTACTGATTAGCCTAGCCAAGAATACTGAAACAAAGAGAGTCGTTGAACCATGCGAATAGAGACAGACCCATACGAACATGATCTTGACCGGGTTCACAAAAGGTTTAAAATTTATGATAGCAATACGCCTGGAACAAGAAAAGCAGTGTTGAGGTTTATGAGGCGTTTCGACGTTCAACCAATAGCATCTAAAGACCTGGACCTGTGTGCGTTAAGAGGTAAGCCTTGTCGTTGTGACATCTTTAAAGACCTGCCTCCCATGTATGAGCATGGTGTATTTTTTAGGTTTGACCATAAGCCCAAAATAATAGCCTGTGTGGTGTATGAACCTAGACATTGGGGAAAATATGAACTAGCCGGTTTTAGAGACATGACTAACCAATATCTGCTCCCTTTTATGACAGAGACAAGACCGTCCGAAATGTGGTGGCCTAATAACAAAACAAGCCTAACAGAACCATTACAGATAAGTATTTGGGCAGGTAGACAAGGAATAACCAGGGCGTTTAACGTCCACTCAGTTCAATACGATCCATACGATAAATATTAGCTAACCGTAAAAATCAGGAGGATACATGTTAGATCCCTGGCGAGAAATTAGGAGTCATTGCTTTGGGAACGAGGAACCTGCGGTGGAATTGGTGGCATATACCGTCCCTGCCGCAGACAGGTTAACCGAAGAATTACCCGCAATATCAGCCGCAGTAAGTTACGGGTCCGAAATAAACACACTAGAAGAAGCTCAGAAACTTAACCGTAAACTGATAAAACTAGGCCACCTCACGCCGATTGAGTCATTACAATTTAACTTCTACGTTACAGGTATAAGCAAGATTTGCTCGGCTCAAATCTCCAGGCATCGTATTGGTCAAGGCCATGTAAGTTCCTCCCGCCGCTTTCGCCAACAGGATATGTCTTTCGTCTATCCAATGTTTAATCACATGAAAGATGAACGAGAAGTTAAACAGGTATATGAACTTATGTCCCTGTCTAATCAACATGCGTTTGAACAATACCTCCTGTTAAAAGGTAGACACAAAGACGTTAAAAAGTCAGACGCCAGATACATTATTCCCGCATCAACAGCTACTATGCGGCACTGGTGGGTAAACGCCAGAGCTTTGAGAGACTTCCTCCGTCTACGACTTGCGCCTGATGCTGAGAGCGAAATCCGCAGATTAGCCGGGATGGTCCTGGTGATAGCCAAAGAAGTTACTCCATCACTATTTGAGGATTTCCCCATACAGGAGGGATAAAACAATGGACGCCCTGAGAAGTATCGTTAGCGACTTAGCTAAATGTGACAAACTTTGTAAAGTGGATACACTATTCGAGAAAGGCATATCCGTAGCAACATCACATTTCATCTCATTAATAGCAACACATTCTGGCTTTGCCCGTATCAGTGGCGAGACAGTCCAGGAGTATTGTAAGAGGTATCTAGATGCCAATATTTGACATTTCCTTTAACGATTATGATGAGACATGGGAAGCATACCGTCTACAGTCTTGCTAGACATGAATCAAGGTATAGCACATTACCACAACCCATCGAGATGGTTATTGATGATATTAAGGAATTTGAAATTATAGACCATTTATTAAGAGACGCATTTAACGAACAGGATACACAAAATGAAAATATTAATTGATTTAACTAAAGATGATATTACTGTGATTAGAAATGCGATAAATACCCTGTGGGAATTATACTATAACAATAATAAATCTAGTTCTTTTGATAGTGAGATTTTAACATTATTAGCAATGATAGTTACGGAGGCGGAAAGAAATGAAAATATTAGTTGATGAAAAAGACCTTAAAAATATTAAGTGGGATATAGATAAAATTAGA
>Ga0208495_1000253_pt1 | contig 22686 bp, 28 predicted proteins | sample CryBogmetaGMA14M_FD_184551 | JGI IMG/M metagenome (GOLD analysis project Ga0208495, IMG submission 184551) | Freshwater microbial communities from Crystal Bog, Wisconsin, USA - MA14M (SPAdes) | ecosystem: Environmental > Aquatic > Freshwater > Lake | place: Crystal Bog, Wisconsin, USA...
CTTCGATAGCTGGGAACACCTGCTCGATTTCATGCTGGAAGGCTGGTCTTATGTACCGGAAAAATCGAATCGCTTGCTCCCCGAAAGCTGAAACCGAGTAACTTTTGGCCATAATGAGAATTGCTGGCTTGATCGTAGGCAGCAGGAATAAAAGGGAAGGTGATAGTGGCTGTTTGCCATTTTGGGAAGTTGAATATCAATTATGCGGCGAGGTGGATCGCAATAGCTTACTGCGCGAGATTGATCAGGCAGTGATAAAAGCCGGGCAGGTTCACGGCACTTTTTTATTTTCCAGTGATCATTTTTTTATCAAGCCTTCTGATCCTGCCCCCGTCATTGCTGATATTAAGGCATTGATGCAACGGACGCACCCAGACAAGGTCAATGGTTATGAAGCCGAGTTTGATCAGCTCAGTAAAGCCCTGAAATATGCCAGAGCTAAGATTAATCTACTAAAAACGCCCAACAAAAAACTGAATCTGGTCGGGTAAAAATGTTAATAAATGTTAATGTTCAAAACGGTGTGAAAATATATTTTAGGCGCATAATTGCCCTGATAAACCTGTTATAACAGGAGGGGAACAGGCATGGCAGAATCAAAATTTAAAAAAGGTGTCAGCGGGAATCCGAATGGACGGCCAGCAAACAAAACCGCCACGATATTACTCAGGAAGGCGATTAATGAAGCCATGCCTGGTGTTATTCAAATGCTGATTGAATCGGCCTTAAGCGGCGATATAAGCGCGGCAAACAGCTTGCTTAGCCGTTGTATTCCTGCCCTAAAGCCAGAATCCTTGCCGGTAAACTTGCTCATTAAAGAGACGCTTCCAGAGCAAGGTGACGAGGTTATCCGTGCCACAATGGGTGGACGGATAGCCCCTGATGTTGGGTCGGCACTCATTAACGCTTTGTCGAATCAAGGTAAACTGATCGAGCTACAGGAGCTTGGCGAACGCTTAAGCCGGATCGAGAAAAAGTTGGAGCTTCAAAATGCGGTTAAATGATACCGATAAGCTCTACAAGAAATTAACGCCCCTACAGGCCGCTACACTGGCTTTTGAAGCCAATGTCAGGCAGGGCACCGCCGAACTGCTTGCCATTACAGAAGCTCAACCGAGACAGTATTTTTCCGGCACAAGTACCGAGTACCGCCACCGCTTTCTGAACCTGACAACGCTCTCGCTTTTTTATGCGGGCATTTACTGGCGAAGCAAGGCAGTATTGATGCAACGTATCTCAACATACGATGAAGCCGAAGTTTTACGGGTTGCCGGTATATTGGGCAGTATGGAGCGGGGCTTAATTGCAGCTTGTGAGCAATTAGGCGTAAACGTGGAATCGGTTAAAAGATTAGGTGAAATACCTGATGTAGATGCTTTTATGGATTATGCCGAGGAAGCCTTAACCGCCGAGTACACCGAGTTGTTTGTGGGCTTAATGTAACCTTTTGGGCGGAGATCGGCGTATGAACAATTTAAAAAACAGAGTGGCTAAGCTGGAAGCCAGAAACGCCCAGCATGATAAAGGCATTGTCGAGCTTTTCGAGATGTTCTGCGAATTGGAAGGGCATGTTTTACCCGATAATTTGCCGACTGAAGCAGAGGTTATCGCTATAATCCGAAGCGCGATAGGGAGTGCCTTGCGCCCAGTTCTGAGGGAAAATGACGCGCTAGGGGATAGCTGAAAACCTTACATTCAGGCGGGAAGTTATCCAGAGACCAATGGTTAAAACGCACTCAGGCAGTTGGGCGATATGCTGAGGGCAACGGAGAGGGCGAAGGGTACTAAAAGTCAGATAGTGGGAGGATCGAGAGGCAATGCCATTATTACTGGCAGTACCAAAACAGAACCGCCAGTAAACGACGCACCGACCCTTTCAGACTTGGGTATCAACAAAAAAACCTCAAGCCTCGCGCACTCAGGCAGCTGGGCGATGGGAGTTTAAAAGAAGTCATGGATATCGTCTTTTGGATGCAGCCAGTTTAACGCAAAAAATAGAGTTTTTACAGGCTAAAACTCTAACGGATAAAGGCGAAAAATGTCAACCAATGGTTGACAAAATTCCAGATTCTGAGAGGCAAATCAGGCCGCTTTTAACCTCCTTAAAAACCGACTCTGAGCGCATAGCAGTTGGGCGATATGCTGAGGGCAACAAAGCGATCAGAAGGAACGAAAAGTCAGTTAAAAGGCGATGTTCCGTCTGGAACAAAACTATCTGTTGGCAGTACCAAAACGGAACCGCCAACAAACGACGCACCGACCCTTTCAGACTTGGGTATTAACAAGTTGATGGGCAGGCATACAGCAGGATGACTATGCAGTTCTGGTAATCCGTACTTACTACGGAATATTTGAACTCTCCGAGATTCAAAATTCCTGCGTGCGAAACCATTGGTCAATGCCTGATTGCCAAGCCTTACAAGTTGGGAAAGATACCCTTTCATAATCTGTATTTTACTTATATACAAACCGCGAACGGTGGTGTATACTTTGTACAAGTTAATCAATTAAGGGATTCAAACCATGAAAGGCATAATCTACACAAGGGTATCAACAGCAGAGCAAGGCAAGTCAGGTTTAGGTCTGCAATCCCAACTGGACACCGTTAATGAGTTTTGCGTTTCCGAAGGGATAGAGGTTGTTGGTCATTATGACGAGGTTAAGTCAGGCAAGGGATTTGATGCACTGGACAAACGACCCCAGTTAGCCAAGGCATTGGCACAGGCAAAGAAAGAAAATGCCACGTTGATAGTCTCCAAGCTGGACAGGTTAGGGCGTAACGTGGCGTTTATATCTTCGCTAATGGAAACCAAAATATCTTTTATCGTTACCCAGCTTGGCAGGGATGCCGATGCCTTCATGTTGCATTTATATGCCGCGTTGTCAGAGAAAGAGCGCGAGATGATAAGCACACGCACCAAAGCCGCCTTGAAAGTCCTAAAAGACAAGGGCGTTAAGTTGGGCAACCTTGCCAGCTTGGACGAAGCCAGACGGTTAAGCAATGCCACCAACAAGCACGAAGCCACAGAATTTGCCGATAATGTTCTTCCGACTATCCAACAGTTTCATAAAGCTGGTAATTCACTGGCAGCCATTGCCGACAAATTGAACACGATGGGCGTAAAAACCCGAAGGGGCGGCAAATGGCACGCTTCGACCGTTACCAATATTTTAAAGAGGGCGTAGGGATGAAAACTTTTGTTATTGCTGGTCACGAATACTCAGCAAAAAATTGCATTAATGACATTCTGATAAATCCACTCCTGCCTGATGACTTCGACAGTGAACCGATTATTAACAGAACCGAGGAACACATGGACAAGTGGTGTCGGTTGCCTTATATACAATCTCAGGACAACGGAATCTACACAGTACGCTGCCTTGATGGTGGTGCTTGGGATAGGTCGTCATTAAAAGGCGGTTTTGATACCCAAGAGCAAGCCATTAATTTCATTATCGGTAAGTATCGGTCGTAATTTTTAACCATTGGCAGGGTGGTCGATCTACCAGTAACCGACCACCCTAGAGAACCGAGACCGACCACCCAACCGACCACCTGAAAACCATGCAGCCATTCACCCTAAACCAAGCCGCGAAAGCCTGTAACAAGTCAAAGTCGACATTGCTCACAGCCATAAACAACGGGCGGTTAAGCGCAAGTCGTGATGGTAAAAACCAATGGCAAATAGATCCATCTGAATTATTTAGAGTTTACGCAGCCCGAACACCGGAACCGGTCGACGACCGCACAACAGAACCGGCAAACAGAACACCACAGAACCACCAAAATAATGAGTTAATCGACTCGCTAAAAGCACAGATCGAGTCACTAAAAGCGCAAGCCGAACGGGACAGGGAACAGATCGAGAGGGAACGGCAACAGGCCGATAACTGGCGACAGCAAGCCGTTATGTTGTTGGAACATCATGCACCCATGCAGGAAATTAACCCGACTCAACAAGGTGACTCTCTCTTGTGGCGTAAACTGTTTGGGCGCAAAACCAATGGTTAAGATAATCACAGGGCTAATAGTGTAACCAACTATAGCCTAACTGCAAATCACAACGGATTTTAAATGTTTGAGATTGACGGGGTATGCTGGTATTGGTATTTTATAGGCATAAAGAAAAGGCCAGAACCATTACAGTTCCAGCCTTCCTTTTAAAATCGTCCCAGATAAGCTACTTTCGACGGATGCTTACTGGTAACTAACGCTAATCAAGTTACAGTTGATAAGCGCATAACTACATTTTAAATGGGTTTGCGTAGAAATCAACTAAAAGGATTTTTACAATGACCACTATCACTACCCCCATTAATTATTATCGCAGCCCATTACCCGCCGAGCTGGTATCAAGCCCAATCCCACCCGAAGCACTAAAAGTCTTAGGCCACGCTCTTAACAGGCAGCAAATACCTAACTGGAAATTCCAAGTATCCGAGATGTGTAAAACACTGGATATGACTATCTACGCAATCAAACAGGCGCGTAAGTGGTTACTTGAACATGGCTATGCTACCTACAAACGCATTAAGTTTCGCTTTACGGTCTGGCAATTTTCCCCCGTTCCTATCCCCAAAGAAACAGCCCACAGCCCCCGTATAATCGAACAGGTCGAAATCCCAACTGTACTACAGGTCGAAATTCAACCTGCTTTAGAAGTTAAAGAGCTTTTAAAAGTTAAAGAACAACAACACGAACCGATACCGGAGCCAATCCAGCAAAAAACTGTTGTTGTTTCTCTGGCTAAAGAAATTGAAAAGCCGAAACAGGTAATCAAAGAAGATTTGAAATTTCCTGATACCTTCACAGAATCGCAAGTGAAGGATGCCAAGCGTACTTTAAAACGACTTGATATGCCTGAACTGGCACAAGCTATCCTGCTACAGTTAGCCGCTGACATATTGTCAGGTGCTATACGAACCACTATCCCCCGTTATTTGGGCGGTCTGGTTAAGACTGCCAATGAACAAGGCTCATTCACCTACGCCCAAGCCGCTGGCGCAACGAATAAGGGAGGTAAACCATCGATACCCTACTACACAGCAAAACCGCAGCCACCAACCAGTACGCGCAGTATTGGGAAAGCCGCAGCCGCAGCCGCACGCGCATTGCTTCGGTAAGGATTTATGATGCAAACGGACATTAAAACCGCGAGTGAGATTTACCTACAGCTTGGCATTACCGAACTGTTTAAAGTCTGGATCGCTAAACAGCCTGGCTTCGATGTATTCGAGTCATTTTATGGCAAGTTTCCGGATGGTAAGCTGGGGAAGGATTACCGACTAAAACCCGAACAAGCCGCTTTGTTGTTGTCTTCCTTGATGGTACTCCCCAAGACTAAGAAGCACACTAAAAAAGCCCCACGGCCACAATCACCACAAAGACGCTTTGCCGTCATTATTGAAGGCCAAAACACAGTGTACTGGTATGTAACTAGCCTTGGTCTGTGTTTGCATGTAAGAGTGCTGGATTTGCTGGGCAGAGAAGCCAGTGAACGCCAATGGCAAATAATAGATTACCGGCTTTCAAATAACCGCCGAAAAATAGATTTGTAACACGCAAAAAATCGACACCGAAGACAGGGCAGGATGTGTGAAGTAGGCACACATGCAAGCATGGTGTTCCTTCTCCACTTCCTTATTCGCCCTGCTCAATGGGGAAACAGCAGCACCCAAACTATCACCTAGGCGCAAGGATTGCCGGATTCACTCCAACAACAGAGCACAATGGTTAAGTGTAGCGGCCTGCAAACATAATCCATAGGAACTGCAAACATCCGTTTTTTCGGCCCGAATTATTTGCGAATATCCGATGCCTTCGACCCGAATTAAATGCGAATAGACCCGCATTATTTGCAAACAGCCTGCAAACATCGCTCAGGACCCACATTATCTGCAAACAAGAAACGGAATAAAATTTGCCTTTCCAATAAGTTTTACATACTCATTGATGAAGTATAATTCTGGACTTTGATTATCAGAACCAGTTTTTTATACCGATAAACTGGGCTTTTTAGCCAAAAAGCAGAAGGAATAAGGCAGTTTGAAAAAACGTTCGTTTTTTCGAACTCTTGAATTGCCTGATTGTACGGTTTCAGCTTGTTTTAAATTACACAAAATATTATAGGGAATCATGAATCAAAATGAACGCTTTTCAGGCGCACCATAGGTTGTATTGTTATTTGCAATTAATGTGGGTCCTGAGCGATGTTTGCAGGCTGTTGGCAAATAATCCTGGCCCATTGGCATTTAATTCGGGTCGAAGGCATCGGATATTCGCAAATAATTCGGGCCGAAAATCTCGATGTTTGCAGGTCCTGCGATTTATGTTTGCAGGCCGCTACAGTTACGGGTAGTTATTGGGTGGTTTAGAGTAGTTATGGCCGACAAAACAAATTGACCAGGAATTGCACAATCTGAGACAGACTGTTATTGATCAAGCGGATAGGCGTAAAAACAGGCATTAACTGGCAGGGTTATCCACAGATTTTGTGGAAAAAACAGGTTACGGGTAGTTTATGGCTGGTTAAATGCACGACATTTGTTAAGCAAACGGGTGACATTTGCACGACAAATGTTAAGCAAATGCACGACGAATGGATGACAAATGTTAAGCATTTTTGACCGGCTCAATGCGTTAATCCTTCATAAAAATGTGATTGATTAACATAGGGAGCAGTTCAAAATGAAAAAAAACGTATCTTGGAGGTATCGCCATTAACAGCACATATCCTGCCCAAACTTATAACAGTTTTTTTGCTGTTCAAATTGACATAAATATACAGTGTTGTTATGTTATCCAACATGAAAGCAGAATTGTTAATTAAAGAACGGTTATCACAGACTGAAAACAGTTTTGTTGAATTGGTTTTGTGGCGCTTGCCCTCATCAGTGGCGAATAGTAACCATGTTTTTAAATACCGACTAGCGTTTGTTGTCGATGGTGTATGCGTGCTGCGCTACGACAATGAGGCAGGGAAGGGCGATCATAAGCATGTTGGTGAGGTAGAAACTGCCTATATGTTTGAATCGCCGCGCCGTTTACTAGCGGATTTTTGGCACGATGTTGAGCTATTGAGGGCTAAAAATGAATGATGTGACTATTGGTGTAACCAGTCCTAAAGATGCCAACGAGCGGTTTATAACTGCGTGGGAAACCGGACAACCGCAAGGCACGCATATCGGTTTTGAATCCGAGGAACAGCTTTGGAAAACGCTGACCTTGAAACGCTGGCAGATTTTAAAGATCATGACCGGCGCGGGTGAGTTGGCGATCAGGGAAGTAGCGCGACGAGTAAGCCGTGATGTGAAGGCGGTGCATAGCGACATTACAGCCTTACTAAATTGCGGTCTACTGGACAAGACAGAAAGCGGCAAAGTGCTGTTTCCCTACGATGCGGTGCATGTCGATTTTACATTGCGAGCTGCGTAGATATGACCGCTATGAATGACTAATGCATTACGAATGCACGATTAATGCGTGACAAATGTGCGACTAATGTATGACATTTGTTAAGCATTTGCATAACGAATGGATGATATTTGTTAAGCATTTGCATAACGAATGGATGATATTTGTTAAGCATTTGCATGACAAATGTTAAATAAAGTGAAGAAGATAAAAATGAGATCTTGCATATAATAGAGATTCTGGAAAATGAGCCAGAACAATTAGCTCCCGGTTCCGATCTTATCGAGATTAAAACTTATTTTGATACTATGTTTAAAACATTCATCATGGATGAATATGTAAAACGGATCACCATACAAATGGTTTTTAACTTTCAAAACAAAGGAAAAGAGAAAAAACTTAATTAGTGTTGCAGGATCAATCTAATCTGACATACACCCTATAAAAATCGGTAACTGTCAGATCAGGTTTGAGCGACTACATTTTATAGATTTAAAAAAATGATTAGTTTATTTACCACTGTATAAAACTTGAAAACTGACTTGCGTTTCTGTGAATAGCAAATCTTAACATGAATTTCCGTTCCGTTGTTCCAATAACACATATCAATGAGACTCCTTTTTTAAAATAATTTCAACTGAGCATTTGCATAGGCATTCAACTTGCGCAGGAACGCGACCAAGTCACACATGTTGATTACCACAAGGTAGGGGTCATTAATGGTGGTAGATCAATAATGTAATATTTTATACAATTTATTACATTATCAGTGTTACAGGGCTATGCAGGCCAATCGGCAACTTGGACAGAATATATCCGTGTACGCGGAGCCGGTAGGTAGGGTGAGTTTAAACAAACGACAGAATTGTTTCATAGAATTCTTTGCAACACTACAGATGGCGTGGCTTTGAACCAATTTTTAATTTCCCCCAAAAAACCAGTTTTTTATGACTAAAATTGGGAAGTGGATAATTGACGCTAAACCTTATCGGCTATGGCTTTCCGTAATTTTCTATGGGACTTAGTATCGTTTGTTTAAACATACCCAAAACTGTCCCCATTGAACCCTGTTGGCAAAACATCCTTGAAGCCCGCATTCTGCCAGAGTAAAATTACGGTTCATTTATAGTGTACTTTAAACGATACAGTTTCTAATTTCCGTCAATAATATCAACCACTTGAAAAATAATTACACAAGGATTACTCGTTGCTTTAAATTTACATCAAAACATTTTGGGTTATTCGCTTCTGACTGTTTTATTTAAAAAGCCCAACAAACATAGGTGTGGCGCTGGCTTCAGCGCTACTTTACGCATTTACGAACGAATCCTTACGCACGGCCGTTAAGAGCCGGTGTCAGCAGGCTCTTAACCTGTTATCGCCAACCGTTAATGGTTAACGGCGTCTTTCAAGGCTTTGCCGGGCTTAAAAGAAGGGGTATTTGACGCAGCAATGGTGATTTCTTCGCCGGTTTGTGGATTACGGCCTTTACGTTCTGCCCTTGCCTTAACCTCGAAGGAGCCAAAACCGACCAATGTTACCGGATTTCCGGATGCCAGGGTGGTTTCAATGGTTTTTAGCAAGCCATCCAGCGCACGGTTAGCGTCAGTTTTGGTTAGGTTGGCGTGTTCAGCGATGGCATTTATCAATTCCGATTTATTCATAAAAAACCCTTAAATCAAATGCTTGCGAAAAAAAACAGTGAGGTGGTCTTCATCGTGCCATGCTGCACACGCTTTGCAGGGTGCCGATTAGCCAGGTCAGGTAAACAAGCCTGAACTGCGTGGCGTTTTAGGCCGTGTGCCCACTCATAACGATACTGCTGACCAACCGGTTCGTATTCTACACCGATGCAAAGCCGTATCAATGATTGCATATTCTGGCCCATTCACTGCTTTCACCTTACCGTACAGGCTGTGCATTTGAATCAAGGTCTAGCTGCACACGCAAAAGACGGGGCTGTGTTGTGCATTTGTGCTTGAAATTGATTAAATGCACAACCTATAATATGCACACATCCTATACGCACAAAATGGGCTTAAAATGAGCGCATCAAAAATTGGCTATTGCCGAGTATCAACTACCGGGCAAAACATGACTGCCCAATTGGAGTTGCTGCACAAAGCCGGTTGCCAGGAGATTTTCAAGGAAAAATTATCAGGCAGCAATTTAGCCCGACCCGAATTACGGAAATTGTTGGATTACATCCGTAAAGGCGATACCGTCACGGTGACAAAATTGGATCGGTTAGCACGATCAACCAAAGACTTATTGAGTATTGCCGAAGAAATAAAAAAGAAGGGCGCAGACTTTGAGGTTCTCAATATCAATTTGGATACAAAATCCCCGACCGGACAATTGATGCTCACCATGCTGGCCGCTATCGCTGAATTTGAAAAGGGAATCATGTTGGAACGGCAACGGGAGGGTATTGATGTCGCAAAAGAGGACGGCAAATACAAAGGCCGTAAACCGATTGAAGGAACGAAGTTGCAGCAAGTGCAGACCCTCGTCGAGGGAGGCATAAGTGTCAGCAAAGCAGTTTCTGAGGTTGGAATCGGCAGGCGTACTTATTACAAAGCGATTGAAGAAGGGCGGATTTAGCGCCTATTTTCCTTAGCGGCGTTTTTTTCAGAAACTCTATTACGGCCTCTTGTACAACTGTTAAGTTTATAACCCAGGTGATTTTGTCCACCACTTACCTTATCAGGCCCGACTCACGCGCTGGCTGCTGCACCGTTTTTTTCTGCACTACCCGCAGACTCTGCCGCTCGCTCTCGATGCTGGCTTGTAGCTCAGGATTGCCGATCTTAAAGCCGTGTTCCGCCGCCAACTTGACGCACAGGGTTTTGTATTCGGTATTGCCGTTGACCTGAAAGCTGCCCCATTTCTGCGCGGATAACTGTAAGGCCGCCAGCACGCAGTCCCGGTTCCGCCAGTCGTGGATGTCGATCTCCCGGCCTTTGTCGATAAAAGAGGCGGTCTGGGTCGCTTCGTCTTTCCTGAGGTAATGCACCTGTTGGCCGTGTATTTTCGGCGTATAGGCCCGGATGTCTCGTGGCGTCGGCGGCTCGGTGGTGTCGCCATTGATCCGCTGCGGATCGCCGTTGCGGTACCGCCATCTATCGGCCAGTTCTGGCTGTTGTTGCCGTAGCCATTGCCCGTAATCCGGAAACGGCCGGTATTGTTTGCGTAACTGTTTCCATGCTTGCTGATGGCCTTCCTTCACACCTGCTTTCTCGGCGGCCTGTTCGGCGGCGAGGATGCTGCGCATGGCGTTCAACAAATCACCCTTGCCTTTCCAACTGCCTTTTAAAATCGCTTCGCGTTTTGTTTTCTGTTGCGCCGCCAGTTGTTGACGCTCTGCTTCCTGATGCTTGCGAAGTTCCAGTGTCGCGGTGTTCTTCGCAGCATAGTGGGCTTTCCGGTCTGAAATGAAGGTTTCCCAGCCAGGTTGTCCGGTCTGGAAGGGTTCCGGCTTGCGCTCAACCACATTGATTTGGTCATTGGGCGGCCGATAATCGCCCAGGCGTTTTTGTAAATGCGGCAAACTGGCGGCCCGGTCAACGCTGCTGGGTTTGATGGCTACCTCGCCGACATACAGCATGGCCCCGCTGCCTTTTTTTTCGTATCTCATGCCTTTTTCGGCCAGCAGCCGGTGCAGCGTTTGCCAATCGCTGGCCAACTTGATGATGGCTGCGCCGTCTTCAATGGCGATCCGCTGCGCCGATTTTTCGCCGTTGCGTTGCTCCCGGTCGCGTATGACCTGATCGGGTTGCTTCTGCTTTTCGGCGTCGATGTGTTCCCTGCCTAGTTCGCCGTTTTCCAGTACCTGGTAGCGTCCGTGCTGCTCACGCCGCCAGCCTTGGGCGTGTTCGATGCGTGCTATCGCTTTATGGGCGGCTTCGATGTCAAAACCCTTATTCGGTTTGATCACTTTCAAGGTATCGGGATGCACCCGGTTGATGACCAGGTGTAAGTGAATATTGTCGGTGTCGGCGTGCAGGCCGTAGACGGTCTGATGGTCTTTTAGTCCCAGTTCATCAAGGAAGATGTTCACCGCTTCGTCTATCTGGGTATGGCTGGGTTGTTCGCCTTCTTGCCAGCTCATGACGTAGTGGTTGACGGTGTCTTTACTTCTCACCGCTTCCTGGGACAAGGCCAGCATTTCCGCCTTTTGGCTTTTCGAGATATCTGTTAAAAAATTTCTTGCTCCAGAATAGACGCATTTCTCGTTGGCATTTTGGTTTTCTGGGTTAAGGATGTAGTCCAGTAGTCCTCCGATGCGGGCGGTTTTTGTGGCGGACTTCTTGGGATTTTTAATTTTTTTGACGACCATCGCTGAGATTCTCTATGTAGGCTTTCAGTGCGATCAGCGCCTCGGCAGTTTCCTTACTGTTGACGCCGTTGCTTTCGTTATGGATGTGTTTGAGTAAACCACCTAAGCGGCGTAATTCTTTAATCATGATAGCATCGGCATTGGCGATAATCGGCCTGCCAAAGTAACGGCGGCGCACCAGTTCCGACATACTGAGTCCGGCCAGGTCGGCATCTTCGCGCAGACGTTCTTTTTCACTGGTGGTTAGGCGTAACCGCAGCATGGCATCGAGCGGTTCGGTGCCTATTGTTTCGAATACCATAGTACGGCCTTCATCTCCATTGTGATCAGTCATGGCTTTGGCTGATGTTGTATTATGTGGCGTGTCTCTTGAATGTAAGCAGCGCTAGTGTCGCATAGCCGGGGTCCAGGGGTGTCCCCTGGCAGGATGAGCCGGACTGTGAGAAGCGTAGCGCCGAACGGTCCAGCGTCCCTTGGAATAACATACGCTAGTATGTGTATTCCAAGGGCCATCCTGTATATGTTATGAGGCGTATATAAAAATAATAATCTTAGACTTTTTAAAACAGCTTTTCAACCGCTATAAATCGTTTTATGCTATTAACGGATAATTACTATTTAACACAGTTGGCAACGGAGTGATTCTATGGGATACAGCAATGAAAAATTAGGGGCGATTGCGGCTAAGTTGAAAACCATGCCTGTCATCGAGAAAAAGAAGCAGGAACATAGTAAACAGGATGCAGTAAAAATACTGTCGAAAGAGATAGCAGCCTTGCAAAAGCGTGGCTATACGCTGGATCAAATATCGGAAACATTAAGGGGCGAAGGTCTGGATATCACCACACCTACCCTTAAGAGCTATTTACAGCGGATTAAAGCCGGAAAAAATAAGGGACAGAAAGAACCCAATAATGAACCCAAAAAAGAGATTCAAAAAGAACAACAAAACCGGATGATGCCAGAAAATAAAAAACCAGCGGACACCGATAAATCAGAGTCATCAGCTAAAGTATCGTTTACACCGAAACCCGACAGCGACGATATTTAATCAATAAAAAAGACGACAACATAAACAGCTTAATTTAAGGGAAAATCAATCATGGCTAAAAAAATCTATTTGATCGGCGGTAGCAAAGGTGGGGTTGGCAAAAGCATGGTGTCGATGGCAACCATTGACTTCCTGCAAGAACAAGGCAAAAGCATTTTGTTGATTGAATCGGATACCAGCAATCCCGATGTCTGGAAAGGCTACCACGATAGCGTGGCAACTGAAATGGTCAATCTGGATGAGGCGGACGGCTGGATACAACTGATTAATCTATGCGATAGCAATCAGGATAGCATCGTGGTAATCAATACGGCAGCACGTAACAACACCGGCGTCAGTGCCTACGGCACCACCCTGAATAGCACTCTGGCGGAACTGCAACGCGATTTGGTTACGCTGTGGGTGATTAACCGGCAACGGGACAGTCTTGAACTGCTCAAAGACTACATGGACGCTATTCCCGACACCCTCGTGCATGTGGTCAGAAACGGCTACTTCGGCGACGAAAAGAAGTTCGAACTTTACAACAGCTCTAAAACGCGTAGCGCCGTCGAAGCGCGCGGCGGTTTGTCACTCAACTTTCCGGACTTGGCGGATCGGGTCAGCGATGACCTTTACAGCAAACGGCTGAGTATCGCCAAAGCCTTAAAAGAACTGCCGATAGGCAATAGAGCCGAACTGTCGCGCTGGCAAGGCGAAGTGAAGAAAACCCTGGGGGCGGTCATTCATGAGTGAACTGGACGACAGCTTTGCTAAGCTGCTCGGACGGCAACCCAGTGATGCGGAACGACAACAACTCTATACGGTTAGGGATGCACTAGGCCTAAAAAATAATGATGCGCTGTGGTTAGTGCTGATGGCATTACAACACTACCAAAATCAGTACGAGCGGTTCCCGAACGCAATAGCACTCGCTGCCAAAGAGACCTTAGCTAATTTCAAGGCGACAGCAGATGCAACTGTAAAAGCATCAGCGGAAGCAGCCAAGGCGGATTTAGCACAAGCTGTAGCATTAGCAGCGCGAGAGGTGGCATACCACACATCAGCTAAACAAATGTGGCAGTGGGCGGGCGGGTGTATCGCAGTGGCCTTCCTGTGTGTCGGTATATTCGGCTGGTACATGCACAGCAACGGCCATGATGACGGCTATAACAGTGGCTATGGCGTTGGCTACTCCGAAGCCAAGGACGAAAAAGCGGCGGCGGCGTGGGCAAACACACCAGAGGGTAAACTGGCCTACCGTTTCGCCCAGTCTGGTGAACTTCAGCGGCTAGCCAAATGCCAAGGCAAGGGGTGGACAGTAGAGAAAGGCAACTGTTTTCCCTACCCCCTTCAAGACAAAGGAACTTACGGCTGGCGCTTGCCTTGACCGGCACGCCACATTTTCCGGCTAAGTGGAACAGCCGGGAAATAACAAATTAGTTAATTTATTTATTACTTTGTTTGTTTATTAGTTTATTTGTTATTTCATTTCATTTGGTGCTATAGTAGAACCATCAACTTAAAGGAGAACCCCATGCGCCCTGTCGAATTCGCCCCTGAAGCCATTATCCAAGCCGGTCAGGAACTGAGAGACGCCGGTCGCAATATCACTGGTTTTGCTTTACGTCAGAAAGTTGGTGGCGGGAACCCGAGCCGGCTTAAACAGGTTTGGGATGAGCACTTGGCCAGCCAGTCTGTCACCAAAGCGGAACCTGTGGCTGAATTGCCTGTTGAGGTGGCAGAAGAGCTGGCTATCGTTACTAGGGCGCTAACAGAGCGCCTTTCGATGCTGGCCGTTGAACTGAACGACAAGGCTGTGAAGGCGGCAGAGCGCCGGGTCGCAGAAATGGTCAGGGCGGCGGGTGATCAACGCGAACAGGCCGAGCGGGAACTGGCTGATGCCTCGCAAACGGTCGATGACTTGGAAACCAAACTGGACGGGATGAAGGCCGAAAGCGAAGTAGTGGAGAACCGGCTGGCTGAAACTCAGGCGACCAGTCAAACGCAGGCCGTAGAGTTGGCTAAATTGCGCGAACGTCTTGCCTTGATTGAGCAGACTGCAAAAACAGCTGGCGAACAATATGCCGTCGAGCTTGCACGATTGCGGGATGAACTGGCCGAACAAAAGCAAGCTTATCAACTCCTGGCCACCGAACGTGACCAGGTACGTGCTGAACTGGCGACCGTCAAAGCGCAGGCAACCGCTGCCGATCAAACCCACCAAGAACAACGCAAGCGCACAGCCGAGGAAATCCATCGTAATGCCGAACGGATGACAAAGGCCGAAGTCGCCTGCGACGATGCTCACAAACAAGCCGCTACAGCGCGCGAAGAGGCCGCTAATTTACGCGGACAGCTTGAGGCCATGCAAACCCAAGCCGTTGAACTAATACAAGCTCTCAGTAGCCATCAGTCAGCAAAAACCGCTGGGGGGAAGAAAACCAATTAGAAATATTCTTGGCTATATCGACCTGCCTTACCCGATTCTTTTCTGGCGGGCTTTACTTTCTATCTCCAAAGCGACCCTTATAGGGCTATTCTGCGCCATATTTTTTCACTGATTTTCCGCAGTTCTTCAACCCTGCTAACAATTTGTTTAAATGCACTTTAAATGAACTGGGTTTAGTATTTATTTTGGTGAAAATCGGTATTAAAAGTCTAAATTAAAATTTAAAAACCTAAGTTAGATAAGTTAAAAGATAGTTAATATATGTTACAGGAGCAAAAAAAGCTCTGTAGGCATTGGTATCCGTGGCCTGTAAAAATTAGTGGTTAGACTTTTACAAGGTTTGGTTAGACTTTTACAAGGTTTGGTTAGACTTTTACAAGGTTTGGTTAGACTTTTACAAGGTTTGGTTAGACTTTTACAACATGGAATTTTATTGTTCGTAAAAGCAGTTAAAGCAATAATTAGTTTTTGATATACCAATACTTTAAGGTACAATTTAAGTATAAACAGTTTTTGATATACCAATACCTATGAATGATTTCCTGCTACCTAATAGACACAAGCAAGATTTTTTTACTTGTGATGTTTTTGATTCGTTTAAAGACGATATTGCTTCCATGGAGCATCCGGTGTTTTCGTTATCAAAAACACCGGATCATCGGATGTTGGTGTATGAGCGCGATGGCATAACAATCAAGATAAAGCCAAGTTATACGGGCTTGGCAACTATTTTCGATAAGGACATATTGCTTTATTTAGCGGGTGCGTTAATGAGCGCAAAAAACAATAACTCAGTTATATCAAAGACAATTAGATTTACCACTTACGATTACATAGTATCCACCAATAAAGCATTAGGCGGTGTTCAATATAGACAGTTACAGGAAGGACTTGAGCGTCTAAATGGTACGTTGATTCAAACTAACATCAAAACAAACGGCAAAGAAATTACGAAAGAATTTGGATTAATAGAAAGTTGGGAAGTTATTAAAGAGGATGGCAAATTAACTTCTATTGAGGTTACCTTATCAGATTGGTTTTATAACTCCATTTTAGGTGATGCTGTTCTTACGATCGACAAAGATTATTTTCGATTAAGAAAACCTACTGAACGCAGATTGTACGAGTTAGCAAGAAAGCATTGCGGTAATCAGATGGCATGGAAAATAAAGCTTGATAATCTTAAAGAAAAATTAGGTGCAAATTCTCAAATAAAGTTGCTTCGTTTTAACATAAAAAAAATAGCCGAAACAAACCACCTACCTGAATACAATATATCCATTGACGATGACATTGTTATTTTTAGTCGTAAAGAGCCAGTTAAAGAAAGTAAAGCACCCAAACAATTACCAGTACATATTTCAAAAGAAGAGATTAAAAAAGCCGCGAGGCCAGGTGAGAGTTATGAGCAAGTAGCCGATCGTTTGAAAAAATTAAGAGCCAATCTTTAGCTAGGGGGCATGATTGATTTGTTATTGTCGCTTTACTTTATGTGTGTTATAAATATAGCTGTAATTATTATATAAATCTAGCTGCTATAATGACAATATGTATAAGCTTTATTTCTCAGAAAGGTGGGGTTGGTAAGTCAACTTTAGCAAGGGCATTGGCGCGTGAAGCTAATGAACAGAAGTTAACGGTCAAGGTAGCTGATTTAGACACTCAGCAAGGTACTATCGTAAACTGGCATCGCAGACGCTTAGATTTAAATTATAAACCCATTGGTTCAGTAGAATCGTTTAAAACAGCAGAACAAGCATTACAAAACATCAGTAGTTATGATTTGCTAATCATTGATGGCCCAGCAAGAGCCAGTAAAGCCACCCTAGATATAGCAAGACAATCTGATCTTGTAGTCCAACCAACAGGGGCAAGCATGGATGACCTGGAGCCAGCCATATTACTATTCCATGAATTATTTAAAGCAGGCATACCCAAAGCAAAGTTAAATTTCGCTTTATCCAGGATAGGCACTGATTCAGAATTTGAAGCCTGTAAGGACTATCTTGTTCAAACTGGTTATGGTGTTTTAGGTGGGTGTTTATTTGAAAAACCTGCTTATAGACAAGCCCAAAACATAGGTTTGTCAATTACAGAAACATCTTATCAATCTTTAAATAAAAAAGCTGATGAACTAATCCAATCCATCGTTGACGCAATAAAAAGTGAATAATGGCTGATCTATCGAAATTCAAGAAAAAAAACTTGGGCACCCCACCCTCATTAAGTGAGGCCGGGGACAATTTAAGTGCGCCTGAAATAGCACCAGTAGATGATGACTATGTTGATGGCAGAACTAAGCGAAAGACCGGTAGGACTGAACAGTTAGCAACTCGGGTTACAGCTGAATTCCATAAAAAAGTAAAAATGTTAGCTGCTAGAGATGAACTAAAGATCGTAGAGCTATTAGAAAAAGCTATTGATCTTTATGAAAATAAATATGGAAATATATAAAACTAGCCGCTATATAAATAGTAAATATAAAAAACTATCAGCTATAAATATAGCTGCTATATAAATAATAGCTAGATTTATATCTTATTTGACTAACTATGTTTTTGACTACTTAAGTAAGCAGTTCAATTTTAAAAATATTGTCGATAACTTGGCTACACTGGCAGTTTTTACCTGGTTAATGCGACTCTTGTGCTGAGTATCAATTGTTTTACATTCATTACCATAATAGTTTTTGAGATAAAGAAATGACTGGGGCCACAAATAAATTCTATGATCAGAAAATAACCGCAGATATTGAAAGCCTATTTAGGCTAGCCTCTTCTCTTAATGACAAAATAAATTTTTTGAAAAATAATGATGAATCGCTTTGGAATATCATTGCCAAAAAATTAAAAGTAGATTGGACTTATCATTCAAATAGTATTGAAGGAAGCACACTTACTTTAGGCGAAACATTCTTTTTTATCAGTGAAGGTTTAACCGTTGAAGGAAAGCCATTTAAAGATTTTCTTGATGCCAAAAATCATATTGAAGCCATTGATTATCTTTATGAACTTATCAGTAATAAAAGGGATATTAGTGAATATGTGGTAAAAGAAATAAATGCTTTGTTGTTATCAGGAGTTACCTACACCGTTGCACAAAATAGCCAAGGTAAAAAGGTCAAAAAGAGGTTGACACCGGGCGAGTATAAAAAACAGTCAAATCATGTTCTACAAGCTGATGGAACAATTCATTGGTATGTTGACCCACTGAATGTAAAAGATCAGATGGAAGAGCTTATTATTTGGATAAATGACAAGATAAACACGCTACATCCACTTTATGTAGCCTCTGTAGCCCATTATAATCTGGTTCGTATTCATGCTTTTGATGACGGTAATGGGAGGGGGGCTAGAATATTTATGAACCTTATTTTATTGAAAAATGGTTTTTTTCCGGCTGTAGTCAGGAATGAGAAAAAGAGAGCATATCTTGAGGCCTTATCTGAAGCTGATAAAGGTGACTTAATACCCTTTATTAGTTTTATTAGCACTGAGCTGATAGAGACTTATGAAAAGGTTATTTATGATCTCACTTCAAGGTAATTATTCAGACCCCTTGGCTAAAGGAAGCCTCGGCACAGAAAATCCCGCCCGCCGTTGACGAATTACCGCGGCCAAATAAATCCACGGCGACTGTTGACGAACACGGCAGGTTTCAATAACGCTGATCAGAATCGCCAAAATTCTCGAGCCATCTTCGGTGCGTGTGCCATGACAAATGTCTCTTAAAATTACCCAATGACGTAATGCCTGTTCAGCCTCGTTATTGGTCAGCGGTAAATGAGGATGTGTCAATACCTGAAAAATAGCCTCCCAGTCGTTGAGCATTTCTCTGGCCAATGCGCGTGCCTTGGTATGCGTCGCCGATGCACCCATTGCTTCACAGGCGCTCCGATAATCTGACAAAGCGCCTTGATAAGTGATCGATAGCGCCTGGTCAGGCGGCCTTTCCCGAGCCGCATAGACCGCATTAATCAGCGTGTTCAGCAGCAAGTCTGTCTGTTCGCCAAACAAGCGTGCAGTCATGTCCAGACTGTCTTTTAAGCCTTCGGCCTTACGTGTCAGGTGCGCCCAACAACGCAGGCGCTTGAGGTAATAACGGTAAACTTGCCAACCGTCACTCATCAACCAGCCTTGAAAACGGCTGCCTAATACATTTTTCAGTAATTCTGAGCCGCGATCGGCGATCCAGTAAACGACCACATCTTGACCGCAGAATACCCACAACCAAAGCAGCGCGTTCAGTTCTTGCCAGGAGGTTTCGTCGACATGCAACAAACCACTGTTTTGTACCGCTTCCACCAATTCGTCTTCAACGGGCAACCGCCGCTCCGCTTTCATGCAAGGTGGCGTGAATCGTGCCGACACTGATCGCCAAGCCCAACCAATCATTCAGGAATTCTTGTGTCCGCCGCCGTGACAGGCGCATCCGGTAAGCCAGACAAACAATCAGTGCCGCAAGCCCAGGGCCGACAAGACGCCATTCTGACAATAAGATGGTCGGCGTTAAGTGATGTGACACCTGTCTATGCGGGGCTTGTTGTGTGCAATGCCCACAGGTGCAAACCGTTTCGTAATAGGTGTGTTTGGTATTGGTCAAATGGATACCGGGCTTGTTCAGGTCTGCCCATTCCAAATCAACTGTTTCAAAGGCGGTATAGGCTTTCGCGGCATCTGGCTTCAATTTACGATCACAGCGTACGCAATTTTTCGGATAGTGATGTTCTTCGGCAGTTATCGCTATTTTTTGCTCCCGCCCGTAGCCGGGTGCCCCCATTTGTTTGCCAGCTTTCCGTGTGTCGTTTGTTGCAGCTTCCGGCTTCTTGGCGGGTTGTGTCTCGTCCGCCTCGGCAGGTGTTTTTTCCTCAAATTCAGTTTTCGATGCGTCTTCGACATCCAGGGCGTGATCATCATCACCATCGCCAACGCCAGCAAATTCATTCTGCCCTTGTTGTTGCTCCTCACCTTCATCGCCGGTATTCGTCTTATCCCACGGCAGGTCACTACTGGGTGGCCGTGAACTATTCCGCGATGTTTGTTTTAACCGCTCCCTCGCTTCTTTTAAGTCGTAGAGTAGTTTGACGGATAATCGACGCAGAACTTCCTCAGGCAATTCCAGCAATTCTTCTTCAGTCAGTTGCAGTAGGTCGTGGTCGCTTAATCTCATAGGGAATAATATAGCGCTTTTTTAACCAACTTTTTAGGTTTTTGATGTTGGGGTCTGAATAATTACACTTTAAGGGGCTAAATATTTGTTATAAATCTAGCTGCTATTTAACTATAAGCTATATAGTTAATTGGGCGTCTGGATATCATCGATAATCTGCACTGGATAGCGAACATCCTCAAGTCTATCTGAGACCATTCAAAGCAGCCGCTCGCAACGGGCAAAATTTTGTTTTATGGTCGTCCGGTTACGACCCTTATGTAAATATTTACATAAGGGTCGTTATGCAGAGCTCTGCATAACGGCCAGGAGCAGCCATTCGGCTATGCCATGTCGCGTTTATCGAAGGTACAATTTTTTGTATTTAGTACAAATCTTGCAAATTGTAAAGGGATTGTCATAACAAACGAGTATAAAAATGTCGTCAGTTTGATACGGCTTTGAATAGCTATCAGTTGGCGATATGCGCTGCCCTTTAGGATAGAGAAAAGGCTATAAAAGGGGGCGTCTTTTATAACAAGTGGTTGTTGAAAATTTTGAGGTAGAAAATGAACTATAAAAAATCTCGCACAAAACTCGCCGTAGCCATTGGCTTGGCAATGGTTAGCACTGCTACACTGGCAGATGGAAGTAAATTTTCCGAATTTACGCCATTAGCCGCTTCTGCAGGTCCAACTGTTGATGAAGCCGCACCGATCACTTTTGGCAACCTGGATTTTAATCAAGTGTCGATAGCTGACCGTGATGCCCAACTGGCCGAAGACGAACCAAACACGGGCAATTGGGATATGAACACCTTGAACGAGGATGGCCGAAACAAAGGCCGTTATTTGTTTACTGTGTACGAAACAGGCCAAGCCGGCGTACAACGCCACGACTTGAAGACAGGCGAGACCGAAACAATCTGGATAAGCCCTAGCACGACATCGCCAACTAACCATGTGGCATTCGATGCGTCTTATTGGACACCTTGGGGTACATTTATTACGGCTGAAGAAAGCTGGACGACTGCGGCGGCGGGCTCTAATAGCCCTTATGGCCGTTTGTATGAGTTGAAAAATCCCTTGACAGCACCTGCAATTACCACTCCAATCACTGCAACCAGCAACGATGGCGCAGACTTTGTCCACCAAAACGTGATTCCACGTACGTCGCACGAAGGCATCCAGTTCGACAAAGCGGGCAACATGTACTTTATCGACGAGTTAAATGGTGGTTGCGTCTATAAGTTTACCTCGGCGGCCAAAATGAGCAAGGTGAAGAACGGCAAGGCCGATTATTTTGCTGCTGGCACAACCTATGTGTTACGGGTGGGCGATGGCAACACTCCGAATGCCACGGGTGCTTATGAATGGGTTCCCTTCACCGATGCGAAAGGTAAGGCATTGCCAGGTGCCATTACCATTACCGACCTGAACGGCATGACATCAGTTGATGCCCGTAACACCAATAATCTGCCCGCTTTTAAAGGGACTGATTACCAACGACCTGAAGATTTGCAAATTCAGACTGTTCGTGGCAAAGAGTACATGTACATGGCGACGACAACCACTAATGAAGTCTATAGGCTTGATTTGGAAAGCAACGCGATTTCTGTCTTTGCCAACAGGGACACTATCGACTTAGCCACTGGCGCACCCGTCGGTGACGGTTTAACGAGCCCTGATAACCTGGCAGTTGACCACGACGGCAATATCTATGTGGTGGAGGACCGTAACGGTGGCGTTGATGACGACATTTGGTTTGCCAAAGACCTCAACAAAGATGGCGACTTGCTGGACGCTGGCGAAGGCTTGGGCCGTTGGGCTTCCAATGGTACGTTGGGTTCGGAGTTCACGGGTCTGTATTTCGACCCACGCAACAAACGCCGTGCCTGGGTTAACATCCAACACCCTGGCAACGCTAACGACCGGACTATCGAAATCACGACCCCTCATGACGATGACGAAGGTGACGACGAGTAAGCTTTGCTTACTTGCTGAAATTAAGCAGTAATAAACCGTTGGATTGCTTTCCACGGTTTATGTCACAACTAAGTGGACTCCAGCCGCAAGGGCTGGAGTCCCACAAGGCCTAGTTAATCCTTATCATGATTATTTTCTTCATCGTCATCATGGGCGCGGGCTAAATCAAGCGGCGCTGCCAATTTGATTTTGGAGAGCATGCAAAACCGGGGGAGGCGGCTAAGCAACCTTTTTGAGTTTTTCATCATTCGCAGCCCGAAAGCCTGGATACCAGTCTCGAAACGTTTGTTCCAATTCGCCGTTGAGTACCCGTGTCCG
>Ga0208495_1000255_pt1 | contig 22592 bp, 21 predicted proteins | sample CryBogmetaGMA14M_FD_184551 | JGI IMG/M metagenome (GOLD analysis project Ga0208495, IMG submission 184551) | Freshwater microbial communities from Crystal Bog, Wisconsin, USA - MA14M (SPAdes) | ecosystem: Environmental > Aquatic > Freshwater > Lake | place: Crystal Bog, Wisconsin, USA...
AGTGATTTTTCCCTCTGCTGAAAAAAATTTCAAAAGAAATTTTTGGAATTTGCGTGGTTTTTTTCAAAAAATTGGCTTTTTCGTTCAGGCACTATATAGTTGCTCTGAATTCAATTTCGAGTTGGCGCTTTTGCCTGCAAGCCCTAGATCGTAGTTCACTACGTCACATAGAAAATCCAATTTAACAAAAGACGGAGAATAGCAATGAACCGAACAAAATTAATATTAAAAACAGTTAAAGCAATAGTTGCAATACTGGTTTTCTGGAGTACCGTGCCCACAGCTTATGCCAAAGATAAGGAATGTTGGGCAGAGTTTTTTCAGGATAGCCAGTATGCCGGCAAACAATTTCGTCTCGAGGGACCTATTCAACTGGAAAACTTAAGCAATGTCCATGGCGAAAATTGGGAGTCACGCATCGAGAGTCTTAAGGTGGGTCCAAAGGCAAGAGTGAGTGTTTTTGAGAATACCAATTTCAAATTAACGCTAAAAGAAATGGAAAAATACCCTGATTTACTAAGATCGTTGGGGTTAACGGAAAAGGACGCAATGGAAGATAAAGAGCTTATTTTTATTGCCAACTCCAGGATACACGATCTCAGTGATTTTAATTTCCGCAATAAAATTCACTCCTTGAGAATTGATTGCGAGCATTAAATGAATAAAGTTTCTTTTTTTCCTAAATTGGTTGCTTGTATTTTAGTCTTGCTGGCACTGATTGTTTTACATATCATACCGCTTCCAATATTAGAAATACTGATTTTGTTCGTGATGATTTTTCGCCCAATCTGGTTTAAAAACTTGGTAGACCAACTTTATGATCGATAGAGTTTTACCTATAGTTTTGTATTGTTTAGTTTGTTATAAAACAATTACGAAAGCTATTATTATAACTGGTTCGTGAAATTGCTATCGAGGAAGGGATAACCAGGATGTGTTAAAAAATGACTTAGTCTAATTATCGGTGGCGGTATGGCTGTATACGCCGCGATTAATTGCATTTTAGCCATTGATCTGCCACTCACATCAATTGCATTTTAGCCCTTGATGTGGGTGTCAGATCAGCTCTGACTTCTAGCCCTCAACAAACGCCCACCGATTTCTAGATTTAGGGCAGGGAAAGTCGATGGAAAATTTGGTATCCGATAGAAGAAGAGTTGAAAGATACGCTATATTTGGGCTGCTACGTGTAAACTCCGACCGTAGCCGAGAAAAACCATCATCGATGATCAGGGAAACGTTTACTGCCTCGAAAAACAGCTCATCTTTGTGCGGCATGAATCCAGGGCTTGTGTTAATTTTTTTCTTGTTACCTGAAAATTACGGCAAGCGCAGTTTCATGGCTTGTGCTTAAGCGTTTTTCTAAACCACATCATGCAGGTGTATGAAATGATCAACGCAAACTTTTTGCATGACTTACGCAGCCAAATCAACCGAGCATTTATCCGGCCCGAACCTGACATCCTTGTTGAGCTGAAAAATTGCCTTGGCAATTATAACCAACTGAAAATAAGCGAGTTTTCAACCCGATTAATAACGGCCATACGCGCGCAAAGTGCCTCAAAAGGATCATTTGAAGCTTTCCTGCAGGAATATAGTCTGAACTGCGACGAAGGCATCGTGTTAATGGGCATAGCTGAGGCTTTCTTACGAATACCGGACATTCAAACTCAGAAGCTTTTTTTGCAGGAAAAACTGTTTGATGGCAAATGGCATAGTCATTTGTTTCATAGCGATTCATTGCTGGTAAATTTGGCGAGTAGCGCCTTACTCGTGGGCGCTAAAATAGAAGATATAATCCGTCATGCACAACAAAGCGGACAAAGTATTTTAGACGGTTTACTGGTGCGGATGGGGGAGCCGCTGATACGCAATGCGATTACCCAAGCTATTCAACTGTTGGCGAATCATTTTGTGATGGCCGAGAATATAGATGCAGCCCTAATACAAGCAGCTCGACATTCTGCCTATAGCTATTCTTTTGATATGTTAGGGGAGTCGGCCTTGACGGACGACGATGCACAGCGGTATTACCAAGCTTATTATCAAGCCATTGAAACCTTAGCTGAAGCAGCACAGAATGACTTGTTTGCCAATCCGGGCATTTCCATCAAGTTGTCTGCTTTGTATCCGCGCTATGAAGCTTTACAGCATCGCTATGCAATCGTTTCGTTGAGCAAGAAATTATTAGCACTGGCCAAACGCGCCCGAGATGCCAATATCAGTGTGACCATTGATGCGGAAGAATCAGAACGCTTGGACATGTCACTGGATATCTATGCCAAGGTATCCGGGGATCCGGCCTTGATTGGCTGGCCTGGCTTAGGTTTGGCAGTGCAAGCCTACCAAAAGCGTGCGCTTCCGGTTATCAACTGGCTAATTGCATTAGCCGAGTTTCAAAAAAGGGTTATTCCTATTCGCTTGGTCAAAGGCGCTTATTGGGATACTGAAATTAAACGTGCACAAGAAAACGGCTGGGAGGATTATCCTGTTTTTACTTGCAAGGCGGCCACCGATGTCTCGTACCTGGCTTGCGCCCGATTGCTTATTTTGCATCCAGAAGCCTGCTATCCGCAATTCGCAACCCACAACGCACATACCGTCGCCACAATATGTGAGTTTGGTCAACACCATCCTGGCTTTGAGTTTCAGCGATTGCACGGGATGGGCATGGCATTGTATGACGAACTCTTATCGCAATATCTGCAATCACTGAAGTGTCGAGTTTATGCCCCCGTCGGCAGTTATCGGGATTTATTGCCCTATTTGGTCAGGCGGCTCTTGGAAAATGGCGCCAATACATCGTTCATTCATCAAATCGAAAATTCAGCCATCAGCGTCGAAACATTGACCCGCGATCCATTGAGTGAATTGCAGCAGACCTCTACGCAAGCCATCGTCCGCCCGCCTGAATTGTTTGGCCATCAGCGCAAAAATTCTCAAGGGCTCAATTTAAACGATTTGGAATTGCTCGCGAAGATGCAACAAGATTTGGATCGATTTGCCGAACGTACGTATCAGGCTTACCCGTTGGTGACAGGCCAAACATGTAGCGGTGAGTCACGCCCGATATTTAGCCCGTTCGATCAAAACTTGTTAGTCGGCCATGTGGTTGTCAGCCAGCCGGAAGCCATTGAACAAGCGTTGCAACAAGCCTCGCAAGCCTTCGCAGATTGGCGCTTATACCCGATTGAAACCCGGGCCGCTTATATATGCAAGACTGCCGATTTGTTGGAACTGCATAGACTGGAACTCATGTCGTTAATTGTCCGCGAGGGCGGCCGTACCGTACGCGATGCCTTGGCCGAATTACGCGAAGCGGTCGATCTGTGTCGCTATTATGCAGCCCTTGCTCTTGAGTTATTTAGCCAGCCGCAAGTATTACCTGGCCCCACAGGCGAGAGCAATCGATTGTTTCATTATGGACGCGGGGTGTTCGTGTGTATCAGTCCATGGAATTTTCCGGTAGCAATTTTAATAGGCCAAATAGTCGCGGCACTGGTAACAGGAAATACCGTACTTGCAAAGCCGGCACTACAAACATCGCTGACAGCAATGATGTGCTTGCGTCTGCTTCATCAAGCCGGAATCCCGAAAAACGTTTTGCATTTTTTGCCGGGTGAAGGCACCGAAATTGGCCGCATATTGTTAAGTGACGAGCGAGTAGCGGGTGTTGCATTTACCGGTTCAAGTGCAACCGCCAGAATTATTAACCAGCTTCTGGCAAATCGACAGGGAGCTATCGGGTCGTTAATTGCTGAAACAGGCGGACAAAACGTGATGATTGCCGATAGTTCTGCTCACGAAGAACAATTGGTCGTGGACGCATTGCATTCGGCTTTTAATAGTGCAGGACAACGCTGTTCGGCGCTGAGGGTGCTATTTTTGCCAGAAGAAAGCGCGGATAAAATAATTGCACGTCTGATCGGGGCAATGCAATTGTTAAGAGTGGGATCGCCTTTAAACATTTCTACCGATATCGGCCCTATCATTGACCAACGTGCAGTCTCTGTATTGTCTGCGCACATCAAAAAACTGCAACCCTACGCCAAGCTACTGTATCAACTGCCTTTAGAGGATGAGTTGACCAAGGGGCATTTCTTTCCGCCCACATTATTGGAGATCCCTAAATTATCTCTGCTGGAGCAGGAAGTGTTCGGCCCGATCCTGCATATTATCCGCTATGCCTTGGGAGATTTGACGAACGTTGTTAACGCAGTTAATGCCACCGGCTATGGTTTGACGCTGGGCGTGCATAGCCGTATCAAAACAACCATGCAATATGTACAAGAACATGCTCAAGTCGGCAATATTTATATTAATCGTAATATGATCGGCGCGATGACCGGTGTACAGCCATTTGGTGGCATGGGATTATCCGGTACCGGACCTAAAGCAGGTGGTCCAAACTACCTGTATCGGTTTGTTACGGAACAAACCGTGACCAACAATATCGCTGCAATTGGCGGTAACCCTTGGCTATTGAGTGAAAGCACGAAACTCTAGAAGCACGCAACAACAGGCCAACAGCCTGCCTAAAAAAGTTGAGTTTTGGTATTACTGAAAAGATTGGGGGAGCATGCTGAAAAGCGAGTTTGCAGTACGCATTTGTCTGCTTACTGACTCAAACCTGTCACTCATAGCTGAATTATTTTGCTGTTCGAATGTCGCAAAGTGGCCGATTTTTGCCTGTCATGTAACACTATTTTCTGTCGATTCTACGTCTGCTTCTGAACTAATGCTAGTACAGCGCACCGCAAATAAAACGAATAATTATTTTCAACAAGTCATTAATTTTACGCATGTTAATCATCAGTGTAATTAACGGGGGGTTGTGCTAGATACCTTTGACGACGAAATTGTTTGTGCCATGTAAAAGCGCCCTTGGCAATATAAATACAAGGGCTTTCTACTCAACTATCAACACACTTTCAGAGGGGCTAGACATTAGGCGCTTCCCAAGATGAAAAATAAGCAATTGGAAACAGGTTGATGATCCGGTATTTATACTTTGCTAAAAATCAAATCCCAAACACCGTGTCCCAGTCTTATACCTCGTTGCTCAAATTTGGTTAACGGACGGTATTCCGGGCATGGGCAATAATTTTGGGTCGGACTGGTATTCTTTAAAATATCGCCTTCGGATAAAACGGCCAACATGGCTTCGGCATAATTTTCCCAGTCGGTTGCGGCGTGAAAATAACCGCCGGGTTTTAATTTCTTGACCAACAAATCCACAAAACTGGGTCGCACGATGCGTCTTTTATGATGTTTCTTTTTATGCCAGGGGTCAGGAAAGAATAGATGTACACCCGCCAAGCTGTTATCGGCAATTTTTTGTTCCAAAATTTCAATAGCATCGTGACAATAAATTCTGACGTTATTAATACCTTGCTCATGCAGTAATATGAGTAAATGACCAACACCGGGCGTATGGACTTCAATGCCAATATAATTATTGTCAGGATTGGCGGCCGCCATTTTGGCCAGACTATCGCCATTGCCAAAACCAATTTCGACAAATAGCGGTGCGTCACGCCCGAATACTTCCGCAAAATCATAATCGGTTTTGGGATCCAGGCAATAAGTCGCCCAATGATTATCCAAGGCTAGTTGTTGCCCGGGCGTAAGACGACCCTGCCTGCGAATAAAGCTGCGGATTCTTTGCGGGAGGGTTTGTTCAGAAACGGTCATCATTATTAAAAAAACAACCCGTCTATAGGTGATGACGCAGTGGCAAAGCGTTTTCTGGGCATACGGCCGGCTAAAAAGGCTTCACGACCTGCTTCAATGCCTTTACGCATCGCCGAAGCCATGAGTATCGGATTTTTGGCTTCGGCAATGGCCGTGTTCATTAGTACGCCGGCACAACCTAATTCCATGGCAATCGCGGCATCTGAGGCAGTGCCTACACCCGCATCCACTAAAATGGGTACGCCGGCATTTTCAATAATGGTTAAAATATTATAAGGATTACGGATTCCCAAACCGGAACCGATAGGCGCAGCCAACGGCATAACGGCAATACAGCCAATATCTTCCAGTCTTTTTGCGGCAATCGGGTCATCATTGGTATAAACCATCACATCAAAACCGTCTTTAACCAGTAACTTGGCCGCGATATAGGTTTCAGCGACATCAGGAAACAAGGTTCTTTGGTCGGCCAATACTTCCAGCTTGACCAGATTATGACCGCCGAGCAGTTCCCGACCCAACCGACAGGTTCTTACGGCATCTTCGGCCGTGTAACAACCGGCTGTGTTCGGCAAAATGGTGTATTTGTCAGGCGAAATAACATCCAGCAAGTTAGGTTCGCCGGGGTTCTGGCCTATATTGGTACGGCGAATGGCGACAGTCACAATTTGGGCGCCGCTGGCTTCAATAGCCAGGCGGGTTTCTTCCAAATCTTTATATTTACCGGTGCCGACCAGTAGCCGGGAATGATAGGTGACGCCTGCAAGAACAAAGGAATCGTCTTGTCCACCACCAATGGCATGCACAATTTCCAGGCGATCTTCAGCGTGTAAGGGTTGGGCGGCGTATTGCTGAAAGGGCAAGATTTCCTTGTTTAATTCAATCGCGATTTTTTTGCCGGTTAAGCCCATACCTGCAATGACATCGGCAACCGTGGTGTTCTCGGTATAGTCTCGGGCTTCACCATTAACATAAATGATCATCAGTTTACTTCCTGTTGAGTGTTGACTTGTCTGCGTTGTTGCACAGCCAACGCCAATTTTCGTAACAAGGGAGCGGTATCTTCCCAAGACAAACAGCCATCAGTAATACTTTGCCCGTAAGTTAAGGGTTGTCCTTCAACTACGTCCTGATTACCGGACTTAAGATGACTTTCTATCATGACTCCCATCAATCTTTGATCGCCATTAGCGATTTGTCCGCAAACGTCATGGCCGACAATGAGTTGCCGTTGGCATTGTTTTAAACTGTTGGCATGACTAAAATCAATCATGATGTTGGGCTTTAAATCGGCGTTTACCAGACCTTCAGCCACTAGTTCGACACTGACTTCGTCGTAATTGGGACGGCCATTACCGCCTCTTAAAATGATATGCACATCTTCATTGCCGGTGGTTGAGAAGATGGCTGAATGCCCCGCTTTAGTGAGCGATAAAAAATGATGCGGACTCATGGCGGCTCTTATCGCATCAATGGCAATTTTAATGGTGCCATCCGTAGAGTTTTTAAAACCGATGGGGCACGATACACCCGAAGCCAATTCACGGTGTCCCTGGCTTTCTGTGGTTCTGGCTCCAATGGCACCCCAGGCAATCAAGTCGGAAACGTATTGTGGCGTAATTAAATCCAGATATTCAGTTGCCGCAGGGACACCGAGTGTATTTACATCCAGTAATAACTGTCTGGCAATCCGTAAACCTTTATTGATATTAAAGCTGGAATCAAGATCCGGGTCATTAATCAAGCCTTTCCAGCCGACTGTGGTGCGAGGTTTCTCAAAATAAACCCGCATAACAATCACCAAGTCATCTTTTAGCTCATCTTTGATGGCTTTCAACAGTCCGGCGTATTCTAAAGCTGCTTTGGGGTCATGAATGGAACAAGGGCCAACCACCACCAGCAGTCTGTCATCGTTGCCCGTTAAAATATCATGAATTTCTGCCCGCGCCTGAACAGTCGTTTGTGCCGCTTTTTCGCTGATCGGCATTTCATCGTGAACCTGAGCAGGCGGGATGACTTCTTTAATTCCGCAAATTCTCAAGTCATCAGTATTATATTTAGTTTGCATGCTAGCTACCAGGCCGTTGCTTTCACAAATTGATTGTTAAAATCCGACCATTTTAACCGCTTTCGTCATTTTCTTGTGAGTTTTTGCTAACGGGTGCTTCGGTTTGTTTTTTCAAGCTTCAAAAAACTGTAACTAAAGGGGGTGTCAGGGTCATCTTTAATATCTTCTCGCGTCACTTCAGACCACTCGTTTAAATCAATTTCAGGGAAAAATGTGTCGCCCTCAAAGTCCCTGTTTATAAGGGTCAAATAAATCGTATCGGCCATCGGCAGTATCGCCTGATAAAGATCCGAACCGCCAATAATAAAAATCTCGTCAGTGTTTTCAGCGGCTTTTTTAAACGCTGTTTTTAGGTCATTAAAAACCAGGCAACCGTCTTGTTGATAGTCGAGGTTTCTGCTGATAATCATATTAGTGCGACCCGGTAACGGCCTGCCTATCGACTCATACGTTTTTCTACCCATTAAAATAGGCGAACCCATCGTGATTGATTTAAACTTTTTAAGATCCGCTGATAAATGCCAAGGCATTTTATTATCCAGACCAATAACCCGATTACTCGCCATCGCGACGATAAGTGATATTTTCATTTTCTTAAACAGTGTGCTTTGCTATTCTGTAACGATTAATAAATCTGATCATCATACTATGAAAAATATTCTGGTTGTATTTACCGGCGGTACTATTGGTTCAACGGCGACAAAAGGAAGCATTGATACGGTCAGTTCAGCGCCGTTTAAATTGCTTGAGCTGTTTCAACAGCATGACAAAAATCATCAACAAATCCATTTTAAGACTATCCAGCCTTTACAGATTTTAAGTGAGAACCTGGTGCCTTGCGCTTGGCAAACCCTGATTGCCGCCATTGAAGCACAACAGCCTGATCAGTATGACGGCATTATCATTACCCACGGCACCGATACCCTGGCTTATACCGCCGCCGCTTTAAGTTTTTATTTTAATGCCATCAAAATGCCGCTGCTTCTGGTGGCTAGCGATTATCCGTTGGATAACCCAAAAGCCAACGGACTGGATAATTTTAGCTGTGCCGTTGAATTTATACGGCAACAACTTCAGTCCGGTGTTTTTGTGCCTTACCGCAATCAACAGCACACAATGCAAGTGCATAAAGGTTCGCGTCTAACCTGTTCGTTACAATTAAGCGGCGACTTTTTTAGTGTTCAGGGCAAAAGTTTTATGCAGTATGAAGAACAAGCCTTCCGGCTTTTGAATCCACCCATAAAATCAATACCTGGCGATAACAATACTTTTTTGGGTGAAATCACCCCTCTAAAAGCCTGTTTTTCTGAGCGGTTTTTAATGATAAAACCTTATCCAGGATTGGATTACAGCCATTTTAACCTTGAAAATGTCGATGCCGTTTTGCATGACTTATATCATTCCGGCACCGCGTGTGCCTCAACTCAATGGGGCGAAAATTATTCGTTACTTGAGTTTATAAAGCGCTGCACAGTGCAAAATATTAAGGTTTATCTGGCACCGTCAATTAAATCAACCGATGCTTACCAAAGCACCCGGGCATTAATAGGGCAGGGTGCAGAAATGATCTGGAATATGTCGATTGAAGCCGCCTACGTAAAGCTAATGCTGGCTTATGGAAATTTTACCGATGAACAGCAAATAATGGCGTTTATTGAGGAAGATATTGCCGGGGAGCATGTTTAAACGGTCAGGTAGAAAGCCTGATTTGTTTTGCCTTGGCTCGCTTGGATGCGGTGCATATTTATGTATTCAAGATTTTTTTAACGCGATTTCATAAAAAAGTCATATTCATCCTATAGCATTGAGAATCAGGAGCTCATAACTGATCCAAAAATCCTGGGTTCCGATTTAACGAATCAGAGCAGTTGACGATCAATACCGGAACGCATATCCCGCTATTGTCAAATATAAACAGATACCATCTAGGGGGCTTTATGACATTGAAAATTGCGTTCATCACCGACGCCTGGCATCCGCAGATAAACGGCGTTGTGACAACCATCCAAAATACTTGTTCGGCCCTGGAACGATCGGGACATCAAATAAAACTCATTACTCCTGATCAGTTTAAAACAATTCCCTGCCCAAGTTACCCTTCAATTCGACTGGCGCTTGCCTGTTATGGGAAATTAAAAAGGCAGCTGGATGAGTTCAGCCCTCAACGCATTCATATTGCCACGGAAGGACCCTTGGGACTGGCAGCAAGGCGATATTGTCTCAGCCGGAATCTGGCATTCACTACGTCATTTCATACCTTATTTGCAGAATACGTTAATTTGCGCTTTAAAATCCCTTTGTCGTGGGGTTACGGTTTTTTGCGCTGGTTTCATGCACCGGCTAAAAAGGTCATGGTCGCTACTTCCTCGGTAGAATCTGATTTGAATGCAAGGGGATTTAAAAATAGTCTGGTTCACTGGTCTCGCGGCGTAGATCCTGATTTTTATTATCCAAGGGATAAGGCTTTCATCTCACTGCCTCGCCCTATATCCATGTTTGTTGGAAGAGTCGCTATTGAAAAGAACATTGGCGCCTTTTTGTCCCTGGATATTCCAGGCACAAAAATTGTGGTGGGAGACGGTCCGCAGATGAAAGAACTTAAAGCCAAATTTCCTGACACGGTTTTTGTCGGTTTTCTGTCAGGTGAACCTTTAGCCAAACATGTGGCTGCCGCAGATGTTTTTGTATTCCCCAGTCGCACCGATACCTTTGGCATTGTCTTGCTGGATGCATTAGCCAGTGGCATACCCGTTGCAGCTTTTCCGGTAACCGGTCCGGTGGATGTGATTACCAGCGATAAAGTGGGTAAGCTTGATGAAAATTTAAAAAAAGCGATTACTGATGCTTTGAAATTGGACGCGGATGACTGTCGAAATTATGCACTAAACTATTCTTGGGCTAATTGTACCGAGCAATTTTTTAATAATCTTGTCCCCGCTTTTTAAGAGATTAAGCAACTGCAAAGTAATTCAGTCGTTGAGCATTTTGTAAGATAACGCTTGTTAGCTCAAAAAGTCACATAAGGGCGCAATAAGATATCGCATTGCGTCCTACAGATTCCGTCTTAGGTGTTTATTTGGACAGGAATAAAGGTAATTTAAGAATATGAGGAGTTATAAATAATTATTAATATATCTTTTTTGATATAATAAAGCCATGAACGGTAAACAAATAATTGCACGATTAAAGGCAGAAGGTTGGACTCTCGCCAGAATCGAAGGTAGCCACCACATCATGGCAAAGGAAGGTGTGCTGCGGGGTGTACCGATTCCTGTGCATGGTACAAAAGATATGGGTATCGGTTTATTAAAGGCAATCGAAAAACAAACAGGTGTAAAACTAAAATGAGAACTGACTACCCCTACACAGTAGAAACAGATACTGACGGTTTTTTATTCGTGCAATTTACTGATCTGGAAGATACCTTTACCCAAGGCGAGACATTAGAAGAAGCAGCCTATAATGCAAGCGAAGTATTAAGCGCAATGCTGGCCTACCGGTTAGAACATAATCAAGAAATACCTGATCCATCAGTTGCCACGCAAAACAGCTTTATGGCGGCACCCAGTCCGGAAGTGCAAGCGGCTTTATTGTTAAGAAAAGCCAGGGGCAATAAAACATTATCAGAATTGGCGAGTGCCATGAAAACATCATGGCCAGCTGTCCAACGGCTAGAAAACCCTCACCATTGGCCAAATCTAAAACAGCTCGACAAGGCAGCACGTGCACTCGGTAAACGATTAATTTTAACGTTGGAATAAAAAGCTAAAACGGCCAAGTCATTTTATTTTCAATTGCCTAATCCAGATATGACGATTAACAAGCACATTTTATTAGGTGTAAGCGGTGGCATTGCGGCTTACAAGTCCGCCGAATTAGTCAGGCTGCTCAAAAAGCAGGGCGCAGAAGTGCAGGTGGTGATGACACAGTCCGCCATGCAGTTTATCAGTCCGTTAACTTTTCAGGCGCTTTCCGGTAATCCGGTGCATAGCGAATTGCTGGATGCCGATGCAGAAAATGCGATGGGGCATATCAGTTTGGCGCGTTGGGCGGATTGTTTGATTATCGCGCCAGCAACGGCTAATCTGATTGCAAAATTAAGTCATGGTCTGGCGGATGATTTACTTTCAACGCTTTATTTGGCGGCAACGTGTCCGGTTTATGTGGCGCCAGCCATGAATCAGGCGATGTGGAACAAAGCCGTCACTCAAGAGAATATCGAAACGCTCCAGCGTCATGGCGTTAAATTGATCGGGCCGGAACAAGGCGACCAAGCCTGTGGAGAAACCGGTTTTGGCCGAATGTCAGAGCCCGTTGCTATTTGTAATTATCTGACTGATGCACTGGAAAATCAGAATCCTTCCCCCGTGCAATGCCTGCAAGGCCTGAAAGTGTTAATCAGTGCCGGTCCGACCTGCGAACCTGTAGACCCTGTGCGTTATCTTACCAATCGCAGTTCCGGAAAAATGGGTTATGCGCTGGCAAAGGCCGCTTTAAAAGCAGGTGCAGAAGTCACGCTGGTTAGTGGTCCAGTATCATTAACGGTGCCAGAAAACGTCCAATTAATTAAAGTAGAAACCGCTGCGCAAATGTACGAGGCGGTTATGTTCAGAGCCGCAGACCATGCCATCTATATCGGTGCGGCGGCTGTGGCTGATTACAGTCCTGTCATTATGCAGCCGGAAAAAATAAAAAAGCAGGAGGAACAGTCGACCCTAATCCTGCAAAAAACCAAAGATATACTGGCTGATGTCGCAAAGCTCGATAAGCGTCCGTTCACGGTTGGTTTTGCTGCGGAAACGCATAACCTTGAAGTTTATGCCCGAGACAAGCTGGCACGCAAAAAACTGGATATGATTGCGGCAAACTGGGTGGGGCAAGAACAGGGTGGCTTTGATAGTGAACAAAACGCCTTGCACGTTTTTTGGGAAAAAGGTGATAAAGTTTTTCCAATGATGGATAAAACCCGTCTCGCAGAGCAATTAATCAGCTTGATTGCCGAACGCTTATTTATAAAATCTTAAAGAATTATCACCACGAAGAACACGAAGTTTTATTTCTTTTTCTTCGTGTCTTCGTGGTGAATAAGCTTAGCTATAAAGCGGTTATTTTCTCGCCTCAATCAGTTTAATAATATCACCACTACGGTCGTCAACACGCACCAGGGAAAAGCCACTGGCTTTAATATTTTTAACGGTATTTCTGTTAATATTGGCGCCGAACAGCGCAACAATGGCCGGATTAATAAAGTTCATGGCTTTTGCAATCACTGGTTTTGAGCTTAATACATGTTCCAGTAATAAAACCTGACCACCCGGTTTACAAACACGGCACAGTTCTTTTAAACCTTTAACCGGTAATGGAACGGAACAAAAAACAAAAGAACCGATAACGGTATCAAAGCTGTTATCTGCAAAGTCTAACGATTGGATGTCCATCAGGTTAAGCTCAACAGAAACTGCTTTCCTGGCTTTTTTATGTGTGGCCTGCTTGAGCATTTCCGGACTAAAATCAATCGCAGTCATACGGGCATCAACGGGATAAAAGTCAAAGTTTTTGCCGGTGCCAACACCGACCTCAAGAATGTGATGACCCTCGACTTTCGCCCACAGTCTTTTGCGCCAGTTTTTAAAAAACAAGCCTTCCATGACGGCTTCCAAACCTTCAAAATAGGGAGCCAGGCGGTCATAGCGTTTTTTGATTACGGTGCTGTCAGCTTTCATAATAGGGATTGGCGCATAAATTAGGTTGTGGAATATTACAGTGCGAACTTGGGGTACATCAACACTATTCTTTGTTGTCGTGTAAAATAGACAACTTCTGGCGCAACTGCCGGAAGCGGAATGTATTCTCAAGTTGGTATTGAGAGCAAGAGATGAAGTATTTTTGGATTTTTTATAGACGTGAAAGCACAACTAGAAGATTTGGTACAGACCCGACTCCCCACTGAACACGGCGAGTTTGTTCTGCATTTCTACAGCAATACTATTGACGACAAAGAGCATATCGCCTTGGTTAAAGGTGAGGTAGCAAACCGTGAAAATGTCCCCGTGCGTATTCACTCGGAATGTTTTACCGGTGATGTACTGGGCTCCAGGCGCTGTGATTGTGGTGAACAACTGGCAATGGCGATGCAGCTTATTAATGAAGCAGGCTTTGGTGTGTTGATTTATCTGCGTCAGGAAGGACGCGGCATAGGCTTGTTGAAAAAATTACAGGCTTATAATTTACAAGACGCAGGTATGGATACCGTTGATGCCAATATTCATTTGGGGCATCTTGCCGATGAGCGAGAATACAACATTGCGGCTTTAATGTTGGAAAATCTCCAGATAAAATCAATAAAGTTGATGACCAACAATCCGCAGAAAATGGATGACATGAAAAAACTGGGCATTAATGTGGCAGGCCGTATCCCGGTGGAATCAGTGGCTCATAATGACAACGTCGGTTATTTAAAAACCAAAGCAAAAAAAATGGCGCACATGCTGTTCGAACCCAAAAAGTAGGAGCAATCCCTTGCGGTTGCCCTAATATTCTGTCTGATTGTTTTTATACCAGCTTCATTTCAACCAGCTTGACCCAATAAGCTGCACCCACCGGTAATATATCATCGTTAAAATCGTAATGTGGATTATGCAGTAAACAGCTGTTTTCAGAAGAACCGTTACCTATCCAGATATAACAGCCCGGTTTTTCTTGCAGCATAAAAGCAAAATCTTCTGAACCCATGCTGGGTGACGGCTGTTGATCAACACACCCCTCTCCGACTATAGCGCTGGCCGCTTTTAACGCGATGGCTGTTTCCGCCTCGGTATTAAAAGTGACCGGATAGCCCGCATTTTCAGGGTTAAAGCGGATGTCTGCGCTAACGTCAAAACTCGCACAAATACCCTTAACCAATTGCGTTATTTTATCGGCAATCAGTGTTTTTACCATTGAGCTAAAACATCTAAACGTGCCTCTTAACAGCACCGATTCCGGCAGGGAATTCCAGGTATTTCCGGCATGAATCTGGGTGATACTGACTACCGCAGAATCAGCCGGATTTACGGTTCTACTGACGATGGTTTGCAGGGCAGTGATCAGCTGAGCCGCAGCAACAATCGCATCATTGCCCAAATGCGGCATGGCTGCATGGGTTGCCTGCCCGGAGAGGGTGATTTCAAAACAATCAAACGAGGCCATCATGGCACCTGCTTTAACAGCAAAATGGCCTGCCGGAATATCCGGAAAATTGTGCATCCCAAAAACGCAATTTGCCGGAAATTGTTCAAATAACCCGTCTTCAATCATTTGTTTGGCACCCGCACGACCTTCTTCAGCTGGCTGAAAAATAAAATAAACGGTTCCGTTAAAGTGGCGGTGTTCTGATAAATACTTGGCGGCACCCAGCAACATCGCCGAATGGCCATCATGACCACAAGCGTGCATTTTGCCATCATGGCATGACTTATAAGAAAAAGTGTTTTGCTCCTGGATAAATAAAGCATCCATATCGGCACGCAAGGCTATTTTTTTGTCACTGTTTCCGGCTGAAAGCGTGGCAACAATACCGGTTTCACCTAATCCTTGATGGACATCCAGTCCAAAACTTATCAGTTTATCCGCAATAAACTGTGCCGTTTGGGTTTCTTCAAAAGCGGTTTCAGGAAACCGATGCAAATGTTGCCGCCAGTTGCGCATGTCAGTGTGTAGCTGTTGTAACTCGTTTTTTAAGGTCATGGCAAAACCGGTCTGAATCCAAATAAGTGCTTATGATACAACCAAAGTACTGGTTGGTTGATAAAGCTGATAATTTTTAACTAACGGTAACTTCATCATCTCGGCAAACAACCACCAGAATTTGTGCAAAGTCGCCGCCAGGCGTCCGAACATTGAGCTGGTTCCCGAGCTGGAGCTTGGGAACCAGAGCAGGCAAATTAGTTTACACCTTTGTACTGCGTAGGAGCGACGCCCACGTCGCTCCCACGTGTGTTTGTTTTTTATTGCCAGTAAAGCATGGACACTCTACAATTAAAAAATCTAATACTTTTTGATTAATTAATTCCTCATGCGCCACGCCATTGATCCAAAAATAGATTGTGTCTTTAAAGCCTTGCTGGGCTCAGAAGAAAACCGTAATCTGTTAATTCACTTTTTGAATGCATTTTTGGCGCAAGACCTTATCGAACCCTTGGTGTGGGTTGAAATCTTGAATCCGTACAATGATAAAGAATTTCTCAGTGACAAGCTCAGTATTGTTGATGTTAAAGCCCGGGACAGCCATGACCGGCTCTATCAAATCGAAATTCAACTGACCGGTTACGGTCATTTGCCCGCCCGTATTATTTATAACTGGGCAGACATCTACAGTCAACAACTTAAAAGTGGTCAAGATTATCTTGAACTCAGGCCGACTTATTCTATTTGGCTGCTGGCAGAAAACCTGATTAGCGATGATAACGAGACCGTGCATCATTACAAAATGCGTGATGAACAAGGCAATACCTTGACGCAACATGGCGGCATTTGGCTGCTGGAATTAAAAAAGTTTAAGGCAAACCACATTGAAACTGAAGATCAGCGTTGGTTAAAATTCTTTAGAGAGGGCGAGCAACTTAACGATGAAGCCTTACCTGACTGGATGATTACCCGGGAGATGAAACAAGCCATGAGCACTTTAAGTACCTTTTCAGAAAAAGATCAGCACTATTATCAATACCAAGCCCGGCAAGAATATTTGCGTGAGCAACGCACGATTCAGCATGAATTGGAGCAGGCGACGAGAGCGCTATTACAAGCGAATCAGCGCGAAGAAGCCGCGAAAAAGCGTGAAGAATTGGCCTTGCAAGAAAAGCAAGCGGCGCAGTTACGTGAAGAAGCAGCGCAAAAGCGCGAAGAATTGGCTCTGCAAGAAAAGCAAGCGGCACAGTTACGTGAAGAAGCTACTCAACAACGGGAAGAACTTGCAATAGCTGAAATTGAGCGCTTAAAAGCCCTGCTAGCCCAAAAAGAGTAGTGTTTTTTCCTTGGTTCCCAAGCTCCAGTTCTCACCGTTATACACAAGTGTTCAAGTAAGTCGTCATACCCTCTGGGAAGCGGGTATCCAGTGCCAAGGATGGTAATCCTTGTACACGTCCCTGTAGCCTGGATTCCGGCAGTCCATACCGGAATGACGTTCGTTGAGATACTTGTGCATAACGACGAGAGCTCCAGCTTGGGAACTAGCGGGGTGGTCAAGATTATCTTGAACTCAAACCGATTTATTCTATTGGCTGCTGGAACTAAAAAAGTTTAAGGCAAACCCCATTGAAACTGAAGATCAGCGTTGGTTAAAATTCTTTAGAGAAGGCGAGCAACTCAACAATGAATCGTTGCTTAACCTATTTCATTATCCCGGCAAGGAACCACGATAACTTGGGCAAAGCCGCCTCCAGGCGTGCGAAAATTGGTGGTTTGTCCTTGGTATAAACGGGCGCTTATTAATTGCGTTTGGCCTTTATAAACGTAATGACGCAGATCAAGTTTAAAATTCACGATTTTATTGTCTAATTCCAATTGTCGTTCGCTGGGCTGCACAAGGGTTTGTGCTACATAGTCTCCTTGTAAAATTTCACTGAATACCCGCTTGGTCAGTTTGTCACCCCGGTACGCAGCTTTGCTGCCATAACCTTTGGCGGGTTTAAAAAACAGATGTTTGCGGTCTGCCCATAAGGTATCGGCATCGTCAGGATTTACAGAGACAGTATGGGCAATGCCGGCAAGCAGTATTGCTCTGGTTTTTGCGTCAACGCCGAAATTTATTAAGGCGGCTTCGTCAGTCAGTAGTGTCAGGTTTCTTTTATCGGCGTAAAGTGCGTGGGCTCGTGGATGCGGGGTAACCACAACCGATTTTGCCAGGTAGGCGTTCAGTAAAGAGCTATACTCCGCTGCTTCCAAGCCAAAATCTGTCAGTCGATTGTAAACCAGATCTATATGTTGATTTTCGTACCAAAGTGCCTGGTCTTTATAAACAAGCTCTGATGGGTCACAAATTACGGCATTGATGTTGTTTTGTTCAAAGAGTTTTTTAAACAAAAGAAACTCCGGCAGCATGTATTGGCTTTGTGGATTTTCATCAACGATAGCGATTGAGCGTAAAGGCTGTTGACCGCGTTCAGCTTGCCATTCTTCAAGAAACATCTCAACAAATGCCTGTTCCGGGTGAGTGGAGAGGGTGGCATTAATGATGCTTGAGGGTAATTCTTCCTCTGTCAGATCACAACAGACTGTTTGGCTACGCAACACAATGGCGTTAAGCAAGGCACCGCCAGCATTGGTGTTTATTTCAATCAATTGTGGGCCATCATCGCTCAAATGAAAGTCATAACCAAAAAAAACGCCGTGCGCCTTGGGAATATATTTCGCTGTGTCGGGCGCGTAGGCAAGTACACATGCCTGATAAGCGGGTAAAGCGATAACGCTTTCTATGGCAGCAATGATGTTATGTTGTTTTTGTAGGCAAGTATCGGTGACAAATACGGCTGATTCGGCAAAGAGGTGAGGGCGGTCTTCAATAATCATTTGATACAAATTGCTATCGTCTTGCCGTTGTTTTAATTCTGCATTTATGGCTTCCCGATTGAGCGAGACGCAGCGACATTGGCTATTAAGCTGTTTGGCTCGTTGTTCGCATGGTTGATCAGCGGTTATTGATGATAAGCCTGAATTAGAAGAGAGAGTCATTATAGTTTTATGTGTTTCGGGTAAAATAGGCTGGTTTTATGCATGATTGTCAGGTAGGTAATAATAGAGCAAACTGCAACTTATACCCATTACTTATTTTGCAGGATCAAATGACGGGCAGCAGATATTTTTTTTAATAGGTGATATGACCTATTATTTTATTAAACTATGTTATATAACACAGTTTAATAAAATAGCATGAGGCTTTTATCTTTAAAGTTTAATAAAATCAAGTAGTTAATATATTGGCATTAATTGTGCTTTTAATTAACTATATTTTGTTAATTAATTGTATCGCAGGGGTAAATAATGAATCAGCAATTAGCACACACAGACGTTAAAAAAACCAATAATGGTGCTTTGTTATTAGGAACAGGTTTAGTGGTTGCATCCATGATTTTAGTTCCGGCTTTGGCAGTTAGGTTGGGTTTGGGGGCCAGTTTAACGGGAGCCTTAAGAATTGCCTTGATGAAGGCCTCAAATCGTGCGGTCTGTAGTAATACGGATGTTTCTAAAGCCGCTTAATTAAAAGCATGAAACAATTTTTGTACATGAAGCCCCGCTGGCAGTAGCCATGAACTCTTCGGCCAAGCTTGAGTCAATGAGCCACTCTGTTTTTACAGGCTGGCTCATTTTATCGAGCTATCCCGTGTTATTAAATCCCGGCTTAAACTGATGCCATAAAGTCATTCTTTACCTGCTTTGCTTATGGGATCGATTATTGCCGGCCAGCAAGAAATTTCTGGTTGTTGTAGTCCAGTTAATAATTTGCTAGTATGCTCACCAGATTAAAATATAGTGTTATTATAATGACTGATACTAAAAAAGTGTGTGATCTTTGCGGGTTGCCTGTCGAAGTGCCTGGCTTTACACTGGAAACTCAAGACGGTGATAAAGCGTTTTGTTGCGAAGGTTGCAAAGGTATTTATCAATTGTTAAATGAAGATCAGCTTCTGCCTGAATCCGATCAAGATTAATACCCTTCCATTTTCAACACTGAAGAGAAAATTTAAAATGAAGCACGCGCATAATGCAGCAAGTTCTGTTGCAAAAGAAGTTGTTAAGGGATCAATTGTTTCATCTACAGTACATACGGGGAGTAGACTGATGAGTAATGTTGCTAAACATCCGGTTCTGGTTTTTGGTTTAGGTCTGGTAGCAGGCTATCTGGTTTATAAATACAGAAAAGAAATAGTTTCCAGTACCACAAGAGCCGTGGATGCCGGTAAAGATTTTGTGTTACAACAAAAAGAAAATCTTGAAGATATTGTCGCTGAAAGCAAAGAATAGCCAATAGATTCTTTATTAAAGTTGGCTTGTTCTGTATAGAATAAGTGGCTTCATTAACGGGTGCTTTTCCTGTCTGCATAGAGTCAGGGCACCCGTTTTGTTTTTTCAGGGGCTTATTGAGTGATGTCTATCCAAAAAGAATTTGTGCTGCGTTATAACGTGGACGGGCATGTACGGTTTGAAATACCCGCCCGGATTTGTACTGTTGATGTCGCCAAAGCGGTAACGGATGGTATTTCTGGAATAGACGGTGTATATCGCGTTAATCTTTATCGCAATCAGCAAAAGTTATCTATCCGTTTTAATGACGCTGTTTGTGATTTCAAATCTCTGGCTCGGCAATTATTTGATTTACTGACTGATCTGGACACAAAAGGTGCCTTAAAGCCAACGCCGGTTTCAACATCAACTCGTTGGAAAGAAAAGGCTAAAGCCGGATTGGATGATTTTAAAATAACCCGGTGGGCCAAGGAAAAATTTGGCGCTGCAAAAGAGACTGTTCAGGCAGCCAAAGTGATAACCCGACTGGGTATGAAAAAGCCGAGCGCTTTTATGGACGATCCGGAAAAAGCCGTCATTTCTTTTTTGAATGATATTCTGGTGCTTTTTCTTATAAAACTGCACTGGAACGATATTACTCAAAAGTGGCTTTTAAAACCCTTCATGTATCGTTATGAATGGATGGCCCTGTTTTATCTGTTTTTTTTGCTGGTTCGGTCACGTAAACAAAAATAGATAGGGGGACGCAAGGCGAAAGACCAAAGGCGAAGGGCGGCTATGTTCGACTTTAGTCTTTTACCTACCTTCTCACTTTATCTGATAAGGTAACTTGCAATAAATACCACCTTCAATCATTGCTTGACTCTGGGAGCACTACCGACTTAATGATTCCTATAACGCTGTGTACGAAGCGGGTGGAGACTATAAAGTGGAAGATTATTTATTGCGAGCTGCCTAAAGGCCGGAGTACAAACCTAGGTTTGCACTCCAAATTGGGGGCTTATTTATTGCGAGTTGCCTAAGTTATATTAGATCTTTCATTCGTTACACTCTCCTGCATATTTCCTAAAATTTTCGCTATGGATACACAAGCTGTTACACCGAAAAATTTCCAATTGGTTCATCAATTAAAAAGGCGTATCAGAATACTGTCGCCAGTCTTAAAAAATGACCAAGAGCGCGGCTATATTTTTGAAATCCTGTTAAAAAAACGCCCCGAAATAAAAAATATTCGCTCTGTATATGCGTTGGGTTCTGTTGTTATTGAGTTTGATTCGACCCGCTTACCCACAAAGAATTTACTGATTTTGCTGGATGCAGTGCTGGGTAATATTGCCCGGAAAAAGTCTGAGCAGGACCAGCAACAAAAGAAAGTCTTTGAGGGGATAGTACACGAAGTTGATCTTGCCGTTGAGGGCATGACTTGTGCGTCCTGTGCCTTATTAATCGAAATGGTGTTAAAGCGCGATCCCCGAATCAAGCAGGCCAGTGTCAATTTTGGCACATCAACCCTGACGGTTCACGGCCAGTTGGCCAGAGATGATGTGAGCGCCAAGGTTGCAACCTTGGGGTATAAAACCTATGCGATGGATACCTTATCGCAACGCAAGAACCTGATTGAAAAGGAACAGCAGCGGATTGTTATGGCTAAACGCCGTTTTATCTGGTCAGGATTGTTAAGCTTGCCTGTTGTCATCGTTGGGATGACTATGCCGACAACGCGCTGGTTACACTGGTTGCAGTTTGCACTCACCACGCCTGTGGTGTTTTGGTCGGGCGGAACATTTTTTGCAAAAGCGTGGCGGTTGGCAAAACAGCGCACTGCCAATATGGACACCTTAATTGCTTTAGGGGTCGGCTCTGCTTATGGATACAGCCTGCCGGCCTTATTCCGACGTAACGGACATATCTACTTTGAGGCCGGTGCGGCCATTATCACCTTTGTATTGCTGGGGCGCTTTTTAGAAGAGCGGGCTAAAGGCAAGGCCGGTGTAGCCATACGCAAACTGGTTGATCTACAACCGCAAACCGCGACCGTCATTCGTGAAGGGCAAGAAATTATAATTGCCGTTGACGATTGTGTGATTGACGATGTATTGCTTGTTCGTCCCGGCGAGAAAATTCCGACTGACGGCATCGTTATTCATGGTGTATCCACCGTTGATGAAGCCATGGTGACGGGAGAAAGTCTGCCGGTCGTAAAAGACGTAGGCCATAAAGTGATTGGCGGTTGTGTTAACGGTAGCGGTGCATTGCGAGTTCGCGTTACCGCAGTCGGTATGGATACCGTATTGGCCGGCATAGTACACATGGTCGATCAGGCACAGGCAACCAAATTACCGATTCAAAAACAGGTGGATAAAATTTCTGCCGTGTTTGTACCCTCCGTGATGGTGCTGTCAGGCTTAACGATGGCAGGCTGGCTAATGGTAGGTGCGCCCTTTGGTTTTGCTTTTGGCAATGCCATTACCGTATTATTGATTGCTTGTCCTTGTGCGTTGGGCTTGGCAACGCCGGCGGCGATTATGGTGGGAGCGGGGCAGGCCGCTCGTGAAGGTATTTATATCCGTAATGGCGAAAGTCTGGAAACAGCAGCCAAACTTAATGTCGTGGTTTTTGATAAAACCGGTACGATTACGGAAGGCAAGCCTAAAGTGACGGATTTACTTAAATTATCCAGAATAAGCGATGAAAAACTCATCCGCTTGGCCGCTTCCGCAGAAAACAATTCAGAACATTTTTTGGGTAAGGCGATAGTGGCTTATGCTAAAGAACAAGCGATAGCGTTACAGGAATGCACGCATTTTTACAGTGAAACCGGACGGGGCATTGA
>Ga0208495_1000260_pt1 | contig 21887 bp, 18 predicted proteins | sample CryBogmetaGMA14M_FD_184551 | JGI IMG/M metagenome (GOLD analysis project Ga0208495, IMG submission 184551) | Freshwater microbial communities from Crystal Bog, Wisconsin, USA - MA14M (SPAdes) | ecosystem: Environmental > Aquatic > Freshwater > Lake | place: Crystal Bog, Wisconsin, USA...
TCTCGAATTGAAAAGCAACCTGCAGGGCTTCTTTCGGGCTTTTCAGTGTTTTTGCAAGAGTGACGCCGGCTTCCGGCTTTCCGAATATATGTTTGTCGGCAAGATTCCGGATGTAGGCTGAAAAATCCTCTTCAGCCTGCTCATAATCCTCGGGTTCGAATTTTTCAAATATTTTCTGGAAGGAAGCAGTATGCATCGTTTCCTGTTCTGCCAGGTCAAGGAACAGGTTTTTAATCTCGTTTGGCTCCCTTATCATTTCGGCAGCGGCAATGTAAAAAGCATAGCCGTTCTCTTCGATACGGACGGCGATTTCAACGATCTCTTTTCCGGAGTAATACATAACACAGGTTTTAGTCAAACAAATTTATGAAAAAATCTCCTTCAATAAAGATAAGCTCAGTTAGGATGGATTTAGATTGGATAAAACCTATCAAATTTTATCAGAATACTAAATATTTCAACTGAATTTAATATCTTTGCGCAGAAAATAACATTATTTTTATTAATAGTTTACCATAACAAGAAACCCAGTCCAATGAAAAATCTTTATTTACTGCTAGTTGCAGTTTTTGCGTCCATCACCCTCTTTGCCCAGACCATTCAAAGGAATGTTGTGATTCTGGAAATCGGCACAGGTACGTGGTGCCAGTATTGCCCCGGTGCGGCAAAAGCTGCTGATCAGCTTGTCACTGAAGGGAAGTCGGTTGCGGTGATTGAGAATCACAACGGTGATTCTTATGCCAATACATATTCCAATACGAGGAACTCTTATTATGGAATTTCTGGATTTCCGACAGGTGTCTTTGACGGTACTTCTGTTTCAGAAGGAGGGGCAGCATGTCCCAGCGGGAATGTTTACGCAACCTACCTTCCTCTCTACCAATCTGAAATTTCTGCACCCTCCCCGCTTAGTATTTGCATTTCCGGTACCAATGCAGGAAATGATTATACGGTCAGCGTCTCTGTTACAAAACTGGCAGCAGTAGCGGGTTCCGATCTCAGGCTTCATCTTTTTCTTACAGAGTCCCATATTGTGCAAGCCTGGCAGGGCTGCATGACCGAAATAAATTACGTCACCCGCCTGATGGTTCCGGGTGTAAACGGGACCTCCTTCAGCTTTTCTTCAGGGGATGTACAGAATTTCACTCTTAACTTCACGAAGGATGCTTCCTGGAATGCTGCCAACTGTGAACTGGTTGCCTTTGTTCAGGATTATTCTACCAAAACTACTTATAACGGGATCAAATGCAGTTTGAACAGTTTGCCATCGACCCTGATGACATATACTGATTTTTCAGGTACTCCGGCCGGTGGTTGTACCCCTGTAAATTCGTCCTTTTCTGCAACTGCGACGGGTGTCGGTACCTATAGCTGGACTTTCCCGGGAGGCAGTCCATCTGCTTCTTCAAGTTCAAATCCGTTTGTTTCTTATGCTAATGCTGGTACAAATGATGTAAGTCTTGAGATCAGTAATGGGGTTTGTAAGGAAACCCATACAAAGGCTCAGTACATCGTGGTTTATTCTCCTCCGACCGATCCGGGCATTCCTCAGGGGAGCAATGGTATATGTGTGAACGCTGGTACTCTGACATACAGTGTTCCCACTGACCAGAATGTGGCCACCTATACCTGGGATCTTACTCCTTCCTCTGCAGGTACATTAAATCCTTCCGGTTCCAGTTGCCAGCTTACATTTACCTCATCATATACGGGAACAGCGACCCTGAAAGTCAAGGCCGGCAATCCCTGCAGCGAGAGCAACTGGTCTCCCGGGCTGAACATTACTGTTTCTGAACCACCTGCACAGCCTTCAACCCCGACCGGACCGACAACCTTGTGTTTAAATCCTCAGAGTTCTGAATACACGACCACAGCTGTTCCCAATGCGACAAATTATATCTGGAGTCTTAACCCCAGCTATGCCGGGACTGTTTCAAATAATGGAACCACCGCATCGGTTACCTGGGTGTCAGGATGGTCGAGCACAGCATCAATCAAGGTGGCCGCTGTTACCAGTAGTTGCCAGGGCCCATGGTCAGGCAGCCTTATTATCACAGTGTCTCCTCCCCAGTCATTCGCTGTCACCGGAGGAGGAGCCTATTGCGGACAGGGAGGCAACGGCTCACCCGTTGGACTTTCTGGTTCTGTCAGTGGGACGAACTACACACTTTACATGAACAGCAGTGCCACTTCCATTACAGTTGCCGGGACAGGCAGCGCAATCTCATTTGGCAACCAGTTAACAGCAGGTCTTTATTCCGTTATGGCTACCAGGACAACAGATAACTGCACTGCACCTATGATTGGTGGTGTTAATGTCACCATTGATCCCGAATTGCCGCATACTCCAGGTGATCCAAACGGCCCGGCCCAGGTTAATTCCCTGACGAGTGCAACCACTGATTATAATACCAATGGCGGGGTTTATGCTACAACATACACCTGGCAACTGAGTCCTGCTGATGCAGGAACTGTAAGCGGTTATAACGTCATTGGTACTGCCACATGGAACCCGTCCTGGACCGGAACTGCTCTGATATCTGTTCAGGGTGTAAATACTTGCGGAGGCGGCACATTTTCGAATGAATACCAGGTCCTTGTAGAACACTATGATGTTGGAATCATTGAGAAAAACCAGGTAAGGCTTGCCAGCATTTATCCGAATCCCGCGAAAGGTCAAGTGAATATCATTCCTTTACATGCAATGAAGGCCAGTTTGAAAATCTCCAATTCACTTGGATCGGTCGTCCTTTCAAAGGATGAAACAGACCTCGGCAGAGAATTTAAGCTGGATATCTCCGGATTGACCCCCGGGCTCTATTTCATCAGTATTTATGAAAAAGATAATACCCAGATCACTAAATTGATCGTCGAATAATATTGAAGCTTTTATTGAGAATGGAAGAGAGGGTGTCCCAAAAGGACGCCTTCTTTTTTTACGGTCAGGCTGAACCCTGGGCAATAGACCGGTTTTTTTATTTGTAAATTGCAGGCCGTTTAAGAAAAACTGCCGCTGCCGGCAGGAACAAGACAGAATTTATCTTTACCTGTTACATCCGAATATGGAAAAACACAGCCCCGGAATATACAACGAAAAGGAGATCGAAAAATACAGTTCAGCTTTCACCTTGTCGGATATGGAGATTTTTATCTTCCCCGAACTGCTTTACGCCCTGGTTTATGCCAATATCATGTCGCCTGAGATATGGAAATGGAGGGATGATCCATGGTTTTCGGGCATAGAAAAAATGGGCCCGCTAAAGAAAATACACAGGGTGAAGCAGTACATCATGGATCATTATGATTTCAACCTGGATCTTGATACCTGGGGACTTACCGATAAACAGAAGGAGATCAGCCGTTTCAGCGACTTCATTGAGATGGACATCCTGGCCAGGTCGAATGCCCTGTTTGGCTATGAAGGAGATAAATATTATTTCGATATCGATATCCGCAAACATTTCGGCCTGGATAAATACGACAATGACATCATCCCATACTGGAAGACTGAAACAGTTGAGGCGATGAATGCATTCCGGTTCAAGCCCGATCACCAGAACGGGGCGGGGGAATGTGTTTCCCTGGCTTGTTTATATGTCGCTGCTTTGTTTATTGTCGGAAGAGTGCCGCTTGAAGATATTTACATGATGGGAACTCCTCTTCATTCCCAGAATTTCGTGGTGATTGACGAAGGAGTGATTACAAATAACCGCAGGATCGTGACTAAAAGCATGTGGTATAACGGGACGGAACTTTCGGCACTTGCACGACGTGCCATGGAGCATGAACAGGTTACTGTCGTCGCGCATCCAAGTGGTTACATTCATTCAGTATATCCTGAAGCAACCATTGATCAGGCATCTTATAAAAGGTTCAGGGAAAAACTAACTAAATACCTGGAAACCCAGGTGAATTTGGAGATCTTCGTTAATTTCCTCAGGGATTACAGCCGTTATCAGAAACTCTTCCAGATCGCATTTTTCTGCCAGGGAACCAATAAATTTATTAAGCTCGAGAGGGCTTACGGCTATGAGCATGGAAGCAAGAACAGGCTGGGCGATAAGACCGGAAAGAAATTACTTTGCGAGATGGATGAAGAGGAAATGAACCTGACAGCCTATCCTTCAAGGCTTATTTTCACATTCGACGACGATATCTTTATCACCAGGCCTTACCGGGAATTTATCAGTCTTCTGCTTGCAAAATTTCCGGAACTTAAAGAACATGAGGACTTCGTTACGGACTTTAAAAAATTCGTACATCTCGTTCCACGCATCCCATCGGAAAATAAATCCTTTTCGCAACCTCACAGGGTACCCGCACCAATTGTTAATTCTGATGGTGTGCTTGTTCCGGCTTCGCCGAACGCTGTATCGCCCTCTGAATCCAGGGAAGAGATCATTGAAAAATTACGTTTGATGCGTTCCTCAAACCCCTCTGCCGATCTCGCCTTTTACGCCGGGAGGTTCATGGATTTCTGCGACTGGAAGCCCTTTTTCAAAGCAGTGTTCGAACGCAACCCGGTATCAGTTGCTTATTTTTCTGATAAGACTGCGGATGAGGTTTTTACAGAACTCTGTTCATGGCCCGATATATCTATTTACGAAGGCAGGCGTCTTGCCCTGCCCGATGAAGTAGTGAATTACACAAGGGGAGACGGATTGGAAAAAGCCATCACCCTCTTGAACGTTCTGCGGTTAAAACATCAGGATGCCCGCCTGAATTGCCATGAAAGCATTGCAAAAGTCAAAGGGCAGGGATTCTCATACGAATTCAGTTCAGCAAAAAGGATGGAAGTCAGCCTGTAGTTCATGACAGGTTGATTGAATCTCCCTGGCGCCGCTGCCTCAGGCAGAGGTCTTCAACTGACGGATATAAAACTATAACCCCAGCTGGTTCAGCAGGAATTCGAAATCGACGGTGGAATTCTCAATCCTTTGTTTCGTAGCCTGCCCAGAGCCATGTCCCACATTGTAATCGATGAAGAGCATGACAGGGTTGATCTGCCCCGGGTTGTTCTGCAGGGCTGCCGTGAACTTCTTCGCATGGAGCGGATCCACCCGGCTGTCGTTGGCGCCTGTGCGTATCAGCATCGTAGGGTGATTTACTCCCTGGCGGATATGCTGGTAGGGAGAGTACTGGAGCAGGTTGCGGAAATCGGCTTCATTATCGGATGTCCCGTATTCAGGAATCCAATACCGTGCAATAAGGAATTTCTGGTAACGTATCATGTCGATCAATGGAACGGCGCAAAGGATTGCCTTGTACAGGTCGGGGCGCTGGGTTGCAATCGCACCCATCAGCAACCCTCCGTTGCTCCCGCCCCAGGCTACCAATCGCTTCGGCGTTGTATACTTTTCGCGCACAAGCCATTCAGCGCAGGAATTAAAATCATCGAAACAGTTTTGTTTATTGAAGAGCATTCCGTGTTGGTGCCACGATTCCCCGTATTCATCGCCCCCGCGGATGCCCGGTTCCACAACAACCACGCCCCGGTTAATCAGGGGTGCATATCCCCCGTAATACCCAGGTTTAATACCATAGAGGAACCCCCCGTAACCAGTGATAAGAACCGGGTTTGTGCCGTCCAGCTTCAGATCCTTGCGATGGACCACAATGACCGGGATACGGGTACTGTCTTTCGAAGTATAGAATTTTATCTCACCGGTGATGTTCGACATGTCGACCGGTATTTTCTGCTCATAATACAGCCTCCATTTGAAATCCTTAGGAGAAGCGATATATGTTTTACCCGGAGAGGTGAATGTGCTTAAGGAAACATACACCGAATCTTCTTCGCGGTCATATCCAAATGAGGAAACGTCGCCGAGCTCGGGCAGGGTAACAGGCCCGAGCTTTTTACCATCCGCATCCAGCAGGGTCAGCCTGCTTTGAATGTCTTTTTTATCCTGCAGAACAAAGCGTCCGTCTTTCAGGACTTCGACATTTTCGATCACGGTCTCACTTTCAGGGATCAGGACCTTCCAGTCTTTATATTCGGGTTTTCCTTTATCTGAAACCATGAACCGTTTGTTGGGCGCATTGTCATTGGTAAGGATGTAAAGTTTTTCTCCTATTGCCCATGGATAGGCCTGAAATTTCGAACTGGCATAGATCAACATGCCTTTGTCATCGGTCCCTGTTTTTCTCATCCACACCGAGTCGGAATAAAAATCACCTGTCCCGTAAAAGGTGACATCGCTGTAACGGTTATCATAGATGAACCATGAATTCTGGGCGTCTTTGGTCGAGCCGAGGAACTTCATTTTATCTGCGGGATCACCAACCTTCCATAGCCAGGTTTTGAGAGGGCGCTGAAGTTTCACATCTTCAGGGCTTCTCAAAGTGACATACAGATGCTGCTGATCTTTCGTCCACTGGATTCCAAAGGTATTCTGAAGAGGGGGGAACAGTTGCTCCCCGGTTTTTGTATCTATGAAATACGTTGTGCTGATCTCCGATCCGCTCTGCTGAACATTCACGGCAGCCCTTTCACCGTCATAGGTATAATCCACCCCGGAAGTCGATGTTTTTCCTGAAGTATCAAGCTTTACAGGGTCCCAGATCAACACTTTTTTTCCATTAAGAATAGTATAAAGGGAATATTGCTTATCGCCTTTCTTTTTGATGGTCTGGAATACGCGTTTCCCTTCTTTATCAAGCGCACTTTCATAGTCCCGGTCAACATAGGCTGTTATCTCGTCACAAAGCCCCGGATGTTCTTTCTGAGTCGCCTTCATATACGAAACGGTATAATCATGCTGTGCTTTTGTCCAGTCTATGACTTTAGGGTCTGTTTTGTCCTCAAGCCAGCGGTACTGGTCGGTAAGAAAATATCCGTGGAGGGTGTCGGTCACCGGCTTTTTCTCTGTTACCGGGGGATGGAAAGGCAGCTGGCATATGGCCGAGAGCGGTAATGCGAGCAGCAGAATAAACATCAAAGTTCTCATAACGTTATTTTTAAAATTAATCTATGGTTACAATCCCCAGGGGCTTCGCATCCTGCCAGGCTCCGCGGGTGAAGTCGGGCACTTCGACCGAATTGCCCCGGTTATTTACTGAAATATTGCTTAATTCAACGATGGATGACCAGGTGGCGGCATCATACACATCCTGGTCAAGGGGCAGGCCTTTGCGCAGGCAATAGCTCAGGCGGGAATCCATAATGAAATCCATTCCCCCATGGCCTCCGACCTGTTTGGCTTTTTCACCTATCTGTTTGCTCAGCGGGTGTTCGTAATCCGCCATCATTTTTTTAAAATCCTCATCTTTCAGCCATTCATGTGCCTTTGGCTCGAGGGCAATCTGCTGTTCAGGATATTTTCGGGCCATTCCTTTTGTGCCCACGAGCATATGTATCCGGCTGTAAGGCCGGGGAGAAGTGGTGTCATGCTGGATCATGATCGTTTTTCCTCTTTGTGTGTGGATGACGGTGGTATTCATATCGCCCAGTGCATAGGACTGTCGGGCTTCAGGACTGTCGGCTCCCAGTTTCTCCTTCGCATACAGGCTCATCCCAACCTGGTTGGTCGACATCGAATTCAGGTAATCCATACGGTCGCCCCGGTTGATGCACATGATCTGGGCAACAGGACCAAGGCCGTGGGTGGGGTAGGGGTTACCATTATGGTTACGACTGAATTTAAGCCTCCACATATCTGCGTACCCTTTCTCCTTATCGAATTTTAGCCAGCGCAGGTCGTGTATATAAGCTCCTTCACCATGCATGATCTCGCCGAACACACCCTGGCGAGCCATGTTCAGCGTGTTCAATTCAAAGAAATCATAACAGCAGTTTTCGAGCATCATGCAATGCCTGCGGGTTTCTTCAGCAGTATTCACCAGTTCCCAGCATTCTTCAAGAGAAGTTGCCGCCGGGACTTCGGTAGCGGCATGCTTGCCGTGTTTCATCGCATACACCGAAACAGGGGTATGCAGCAGCCAGGGGGTGCAGCTGTACACCAGGTCTATGTCGGTTCGCTCACAGAGATTCATCCAGTCTTCATCGCCTTTCGAATAGCCCACAGGTTCATTTCGCCCGGCATCAGTTACGATCTTCTTCCCCTGGTTCACACGGTCCGGAATGACGTCGCATATTGCGGCGATCTCAACTCCTTCCACATAAAGAAGCCGGCCCAGGGTATCCATTCCACGCATCCCCAGGCCAACAAGCCCGACCCTCACTTTCTGCAAAGGTTCGCAGGCCAGGCCCATCACGCTTTTTCCTTTTCGTTCGGGAGATGGAAGGCGGATGGAATTTGGGCTGGAAGCAAAACTGCTGAAATCAGCGAGGGAGGCAGCAGCAATCCCTGCCGCTGCTGTCCTGAGGAAATTACGACGGTTTGTTTTCATCGCAGTAGTCTGTGTGAGGGAGTAAAGTTAGAGAAAAAACCCTAATTTTGCCCCCTATTTATTAATCAAATGGCCAGTAACGAAGAATTATTCAGGAAGATCATTTCACATGCGAAGGAATATGGTTTTGTTTTTCCTTCAAGTGAATTATACGACGGATTAAGCGCAGTTTATGACTACGGCCCATTCGGGGTTGAACTGAAGAACAATATCCGTGAATACTGGTGGAAATCGATGGTCCAGTACCATGAGAATATCGTGGGCATTGATGCGGCTATTTTCATGCATCCAATGGTATGGAAAGCATCGGGACATGTGGATGCATTCAGCGACCCCATGATCGACAACAAAGATTCGAAAAAACGGTACCGGGCTGATGTGCTTATCGAGGATCACGTCCAGAAGACAGAAGACAAGATAAGCAAGGAAGTTGAAAAAGCACGCATCCGTTTCGGTGAAACTTTCGATGAAAAAATGTACCGGGAAACCAACCCAAGGGTAAAAGAATACCAGGATAAGATCAATTCTGTCAAGAACCGTTTCTATCCCGCCCTTGAACGCAATGACCTTGCGGATGTAAAACTGCTCATCGAAGAGCTGGGGATTGTTTGCCCTGTTTCGGGAACGAAAAACTGGACCGAAGTCAGGCAGTTCAACCTGATGTTCTCAACGCAGATGGGCTCGGTGAATGAAGATGCCAACGAGATCTACCTTCGCCCTGAAACAGCCCAGGGGATTTTCGTGAATTTTCTGAATGTCCAGAAAACCGCCCGCATGAAGATCCCTTTCGGGATTGCCCAGACAGGGAAGGCTTTCCGCAATGAGATCGTGGCAAGGCAGTTCCTCTTCCGCATGAGGGAGTTTGAACAGATGGAGATGCAGTTTTTCGTGAAGCCGGGCGAAGAGATGAAATGGTATGAATACTGGAAGGAAGAGCGAATGAAATGGCATCTTTCACTGGGAATGCCTGCCGGCAAATACCGCTTCCACAACCATGACAAGCTGGCCCATTATGCAAATGCCGCAGTCGATATTGAATTTGAATTCCCCATCGGTTTCAAGGAAATCGAGGGCATTCACAGCCGTACCGATTTCGACCTCTCGGCCCATCAGAAATTCTCGGGCCGCAAAATACAATATTTCGACACCGAACAAAACGAAGGCTATGTGCCTTATGTCGTAGAGACTTCCATCGGCCTCGACCGGACCTTCCTTGCTGTTTTAAGCCAGGCCTACCGTGAAGAAAAGCTGGAAGACGGAAGCGAACGTGTTGTGCTCGGCATACCCGCAAAACTGGCTCCCATCAAGGTAGCAGTGCTTCCACTCGTCAAGAAAGACGGCCTTCCCGAAAAAGCCCGTGAGATCATGGATAAGCTGATTTACGACCACCGTTGCTTCTACGAAGAGAAGGACACCATTGGCCGCCGTTACCGCCGTATGGATGCTCTCGGCACCCCTTATTGCATCACCATAGACCACCAGACGCTGCAGGATAATACTGTAACCATTCGTGACAGGGACAGCATGCTGCAGGAGAGGATTGCGGTTCCCGACGTTTCGGCGGTTGTTACAAGTAAGGTAGCGAGGTAGCGTTCGGCGCAGCCGAAACGAGCACACAAATGAAATAAGCAATAGGTGCGAGTAAAAGCGAAACAGTCTACAATAAGCTTTAAAAATATTTTCTAAAAATCTTGACTTAGATGTTAGAAATATCTAACTTTGCGTTAGAAATATTTAACACTATCAGGCATGAAAAGATATATTATTCTTCCCTGGCTTTCCCTTTTTGTATTGGCTGAGGGATGAATAACCGGATCAGGGAGCTGCGTCTCAGGCTCGACATCACACAGGACGAACTTGCCAGGCGGGTTGGCGTGAGAAGGGAAACGATCGTGTTCCTTGAAAAGAACAAATACAATCCCTCTCTCAGGCTTGCATATGATATTTCCCGTGTTTTCGGTATGGCAATCGAGGAAGTTTTTATCTTTGATGAGAATCAATCATTATGATGGCCTGATGAAGAAATTTCTGAAAATATTCATGGTAAGCATGGGCAGCCTGTTCTTCCTTCTCATTGTTCTTGCCTTCACTTCGGCCCCGTTTTGGATGTGGTACAAACTGAGTATGTCAAAGGCCGGAGTGAACCGCCCGCCCGATTATATCATTGTGCTTGGCGGGGGAGGGATGCCCAGTGAGAGCGGACTGATGCGCTGCTGGTATGCGGCGAAAGCAGCAAACTATTTTACAAGTGCAAAAGTCATCGTAGCTCTTCCCGGCAAAGCAAAAGACAGCCTGAGTTCCATCAACCGGATGAAAAACGAACTTAAAATCAGGGGAGTTCAAACAGAACGTATCCTGCTTGAAGATTCCGGAACGAATACCAGGGCCGAGGCTTTAAATGTTTTAAAAATAATATCGAATATTGAACAACGAATATCGAATGTCGAATTAATTCAACATTCAACATTCAATATCCGATATTCGACATTCAATACTTCAGTCCTTATCGTTTCCTCTCCCGAGCATCTATGCCGTGCAGTGCTTACATTCAGGAAAGCAGGTTTTTTGAAGGTGGATGGCGCTCCGGCGTTTGAAGAAGCAATTGAATCGGACATTACATTCAAAGGAAGAAGGCTTGGCGGCCGTCTCTGGGTGCCCGATATAGGGAACAACATTACGCTGCGTTACCAGTTCTGGACTCAGCTTCATTACGAGGAGCTGCTTTTCAGGGAATTGTTCGCACTGGGATATTATAAGCTAAAAGGGTGGATCTGAAGATTATGCGTTATTCATAGCTTGTAAAAATTATTCCGGCGGTCAATGAACAGGTCGTTATATGGATTGACCGATTTATCATTTGCCTCAGTGGGGTTGATATCTGTGATCTGAACCCAGTCCTTATCATCAGGTGCATAAGCCAGAATCTCACCTTTACAGCCTGTGATCTGGCTTTGACCGGTGAAGGTGAAATCATCAGCACCTCTTTTTTCTCTGCCGATGCGGTTAGCAGTGACAGCAAAAACATGATTCTCAAGACAGCGGGTGATCATAGCCTGCTGGGCCCAGGGCAGTACCAGGTTTGAGGGATGGGCGATGACCTGAACGCCTTTAAGAGCCAAAGTACGGCAGGTCTCAGGGAAGATCCAGTCGAAACAGATCATCATTCCGATTTTCACTCTCTTTACACTGAAGACTTCAGGAACCCTGTCCCCCGGGGTAAACCAGAGTTTTTCCTTATTGAAGAGGTGGAGTTTACGGTAAATGCCGATGATGCCTGCAGCATCAACCATCATGGCCGCATTGTATAATGAAGAGTTTTCCCGTTCAATGAATCCCGCAACAATGGTAGCATGGGATATCCCGGCAATATGCCTGAGGAAAAGGCTTGTTTCTTTGCCGGGAACTTCCGAAAGGGATAATACTTCTTCCTGGCTTTGAAAAGCATATCCTGTGGCAAAAAGTTCGGGAAGCACCAACAGATCGGCATTCAAACCTTTAAGCAATTCTTCAACAGCATTGAAGTTTTTCTGCTTTTCCCCGAAAACCGGGGCAAACTGTACAAACCCAAGAACCATGCTAATTTATTTAGGGTCAATTTGTACATTGTACTTTGTACATTGTACTTTACTCCTTGGGGTCCTTCCCCTCCCCCCTTTTATTGAACACATTCATCGTCCTGTCGGGGCCTATCAGTACAAAACTTTTAATCATTTCCACAGCTTCTTTAACACGCGGAATGAGGGTCTTTGTTTCTTCTGCCGTCCACCGGCCCAAAACATAATCGACCTGGTATCCTTTTGCAAAATCATTCCCAATACCAAATCGTATGCGCGTAAACTCAGTGGATTCAAGATGTCCGATTATACTGATAAGCCCGTTATGCCCTCCGTCACTTCCTTTTTTGCGCATCCTCAGGGCGCCCAGGGGCAGGGCAAGGTCATCCACAATGACAAGGATATTTTCAAGCGGAACATCCTCTTTCTGCATCCAGTATCTGACGGCTTTGCCGCTAAGGTTCATGTACGTCGTGGGTTTGATCACCACCATGATGCGGCCTTTAACTGAAAGCTTTGTCATAGCGGCATGGCGTTCGGCTTTAAATACCGCCTTGCCTTCCTGAGCGAGGGCATCGGCAACAATGAAACCGATATTATGACGGGTATCAATATAATCATCTCCGATATTCCCGAGACCTACGATCAGGTATTTCATGTATATAAACAGATTAATGTCATCCGCAGATGATCCGAGTTAGAGATCAGAATTGCTTTCAAAATTAAAAGAAATATTGACTTTAGGGGATTATCTTAGTATATTTAGGTTTTCATCCTGCCGAAATGGTCAATTTATCTATAAATTATAAACCCCGGATTATGAAAATTAAAACTTTTTTTGCCTGCCTGGTCACGATGATGATCATGTCGGGCAATTGCCTTGCCCAAGGCAAAGAGATCAACATGAAGGATATTCCCAGAAATGATATACGTCTGAGTTACGGGATGATGACCATGGGAGAAATGTCACTTGCTTTAAATGAATTGATGTTTGGTATTTTCTTTATAGCCCCGTTCAGCCAGGACAGCGTCCTTAATTTGGGAACAAACGGGTATGGAGCTTTCTCGTTTCAATACCAGTACAGGGTTTCAAAGGTTATCAGTATTGGAGGATTATTTTCTTTTAATCCAGGGGTTTCAGAAATCCGGTTCAATAAAAAAACGAGTCTGCAGATGGCTAATTATTTTATGACATTGATGCCGAGGGTTGACTTCACTTATGTTAACAAGGGCATTTTTTCAATGTATTCCGGATTTGCAATAGGAGTGACATATGCTATCCTTAAAATTAATTATTCAGACCAGACTGATGTTGTAACGACTGGGTGGACCCTGGGTATGCAGTTGAACTTTATAGGCATCAGGATTGGAAAGGATATCGGGGGATTTGCCGAATTCGGATTCGGCTCCCAGGGGCTTGTTAATTTTGGCATTTCCGCAAAACTCTAACGTTTTCCCGGCGATGACTTCCGGAAATACAGGGAGAAACCTCGTTTTTCTTCCCGAACCCTTTACCGCCCGGCATCCTGATTTTGGCTATCTTTGCACATGACTTTTCTTGAACTTGTATCCAAAAGGCAAAGTACCCGGGCATATGAAATCAACCGCCTTGTTGAACCTGAGAAACTCGAACGCTGTATTGAAGCTGTAAGGCTTGCGCCTTCGGCATGCAACGCCCAGCCATGGAAACTCATTGTAGTTACTGATCCTGAGCTTAAAAACAAGGTAGCTGATGCAGCCTCTGCCAAATGGCTTCGATTTAACCATTTTACAAAACAAGCCCCGGTCATGGTTGTGATCGTAAGGGAAGACCCGAACTTTACTTCGAAACTGGGCACTGTTCTTAAGGATAAACCCTATACGATAATGGATGTAGGTATTGCAGCGGAGCATTTTTGTTTACAGGCTGCGGATGAAGGCCTGGGGACCTGTATCATGGGTTGGTTCGATGAGCCCAGGGTAAAACAGCTGCTGGGGATCCCTGTAAAAAAACGGGCAGAACTGATCATCACGGTCGGTTATCCGGCGAAAGCCGGCATACGGCAAAAAATACGAAAAACAAAGGAGCAAATATGCTCATATAACAGGTATCTATGAATTTTAATGAATTCGGCTTTGAGCCTCAGCTTCAGGAAGGCATCCATGCCTTGGGGTTCGAAACCGCCACCCCGATCCAGGAACAGGCGATACCCGTTATCCTGCAGGGTAAGGACCTGATCGGCACAGCTCAAACCGGGACCGGCAAAACAGCCGCTTTCCTTCTTCCGCTGATACAGAAAATAATGACCGGCGAAGGCAAGGGAAATGTGAGAGCCCTGGTGATCGTACCCACCCGTGAGCTGGCAGTACAGATAGACCAGCACATGGAAGGCCTTTCCTATTTCACTCCGGTAAGCTCCATTGCCATATACGGAGGCACCGAAGGAATGGTCTTTACACGCGAAAAACAGGCTCTTACCGAAGGAGCGGATATGGTGATTTGTACGCCAGGCAGGATGATAGCCCATGTAAACATGGGTTACGTTGATTTTTCCGAAGTGGAATACCTCATCCTAGACGAAGCCGACCGTATGCTCGATATGGGATTCTTCGATGATATCATGAAGCTCGTGAACCTGCTTCCGAAGGAAAGGCAGACCCTGATGTTCTCGGCGACGATGCCTAAAGCGATCAGGCAGATGGCTCAGAAAGTCCTGAAAGACCCGGTCGAGATCAATATAGCCATGTCGAAACCTGCTGAAAAAATCCTTCAGCTGGCGTATTCGGTTTATGACAATCAAAAGCTTCCACTCACCCAATACCTGCTTCAGGGTGCTAAAGGCCGGACGGTACTTGTGTTTTGCTCGACAAAGAGTTCAACGAAGGTATTGAACCGGGCCCTTCAACAGATGGGGCTTAACGTATCGGAGATCCATTCCGACCTGGAACAGAAGGAGAGGGAAGACGTGCTAAACCGTTTTCGAAGCAAATCACTGAATGTGCTGGTAGCTACCGATATTGTATCCCGCGGGATCGATGTCGAAAACATCGATATGGTGGTCAATTACGATGTACCGCATGATGCCGAGGATTACATCCACCGAATAGGCCGTACTGCCCGTGCCGCGGCATCCGGCATTGCCGTAACCTTTATCAGCCCTAAGGAACAGCAAAAATTTTCTGCTATTGAGAGGCTTCTTGGGAAACCTGTTCATAAAGGCGAGGTGCCCCTGCAGTTTGGCCCGGCCCCGGAGTACAGGGCGTGGAAGCCCAGAAATTAAACCTTCAGATCTCTGAATAAAAAACGCCGGACTCTCGCCCGGCGTCTCGATAGAGTATTTATTGAATAAGGAATTACTTGCCTTCCTTCTTTCCTTCCTCTTTCTTTCCTTCTTCCTTTTTCTCCTCACCTTCAGCACCTTCAACGGCAGCTTCAGCTCCCGGAACAACTTCCTCAACAACAATGCGGGCAGTGCGTACACCGACAACCACGTTATTCGGAGCATCAAGGAATGTGACATCAGCGATTTTCAGGTCACTGATCTTAACAGAATCGCCAATTTCCATTGCACTGATATTGATCATGATAAAATCAGGAAGGTCTTTAGGCAATGCCTTGATCTTCACCTTGCGCATTTTTTTCTCAAGGCGTCCGCCTCTGAGAACACCCGGAGAAACTCCTTCATATTTTACAGGAATGGCAATAACCACCGGTTTATCCTGAAAAACCTGTAGAAAGTCGACATGCAGAAGCTTGTCGGTCACAGGATGAAACTGGATTTCCTGGTAAATGGTGTCAAATTCTTTTCCGTCGATCGTGACCTTGATCAGGTTGACTTCAGGGGTGAACAGGATTTTGGAAAAACTTTTTTCGTCTGCCACGAAGTGGATCTGTTCAGGACCACCATACAGAACACAGGGAATTTTACCCGCCCTGCGCTGCAGTTTGGCATCTTTTTTCCCTACGCTTCCCCTGAGGGAGCCGCTCAATGATACCGTTTTCATACTTGAATGTTTTTAAATTGGGGTGCAAAGGTAGGAAAAAAAGCGAAAGGCGAAAAGCGAAAAGCAAAAATCAGGTCTTATTTCGTCTTTCGCTTTTCACTTTTCGCTTTTTTATTTTGTAACTTTCTCCCACTGTTTTACGTCTCAAGGTCTCCTAAATAAAATAATCCCATGAAAAAGATCCTTTATTTAAGCATGCTGATGACCATATGCCTCGTCCTGAGTGCAGGGGTCTTCTCGCAAAGTAAAAACACTGCAGAATTTGACAGGATACTGTCGGCCCAATTCAAAGCTGATGGCCCGGGTTGTGCAGCCCTGGTTATCGAAAAAGGGAAAGTTGTTTACCGCAAAGGCTTTGGCAAAGCGGACCTTGAGTTGAATGTGAACATACAGCCCGATATGGTCTTCCGAATAGGTTCGATTACGAAGCAGTTTACTGCAGTAGCTATTTTGCAACTCGAAGAACAGGGCAAACTGTCGCTGCAGGACGAGATCACGAAATTCATACCCGGCTATCCAACCCATGGCTATAAGATCACCGTGGAGAACCTTTTAACCCATACCTCGGGGATTAAAGATTATACACGAATGAAGGAATGGACCGGCGAAATGCAGAGAAAAGATATGACACCAAAAGAAATTGTGGATTTTTTCAAGGATCAGCCCACCGATTTTGAACCAGGCACGAAGTATGTGTATGACAATTCGGGGTATATCCTTTTAGGCTTCATCATCGAAAAAGTAAGCGGGGACACCTATGCACATTATCTTGAAAAGAACATTTTCAGCCCTCTTGGCCTGAAACATACATTCTATGAAAACGATACGGATATCGTCATGAACCGGGTTCATGGTTACAGCAAAGGAGATTCCGGCTATATGAATTCACCCTACCTGAGTATGACCCAGCCGTATGCGGCCGGCTCCTTATTATCGACTGTGGATGATCTTTACACCTGGACCAGGGGTGTTCGTTCAGACAGGATCATCAAGCCTGCAACTTTTGAAAAAGCAGAGGTTCCGTATAAACTGAAAGACGGCAGTTCCACAGGTTACGGCTACGGGCTTGTAATCGGGGAGATCTTCGGAAGTCCTGCAATATGGCATAACGGGGGCATTAACGGTTTCCTTACCATCGGGATTTATCTTCCGAAGGAGGATGTCTTTGTGGCGGTATTTTCCAATTGCGACGGGGTCTCGCCCGATAATGCCGCACTGAAAATGGCGGCTGTTGCAAGCGGGAAGATGCCTGTATTAAAAGAGATTCCAATGGATACCATTACGCTCGGGAAATACACAGGCGTTTATGAAAACGAGGCAAAAGAACAAAGGGTAATTACATTAACAAACGGGAAGCTATACTCGCAGAGGACCGGCGGGCAACAATTCATCCTATCGCCCTATGCCGCAAACAAGTTCTTTTACAACGACGGCATGTCGTTTTATGAGTTCCTGGCAGATAAGGAAGGGAAAATCACTTCGCTGAACTTTCAGAGCCTTGGCCAGGCCTCTTCCACATGGGCCCGTACGGATAAGCCCGTGCCTACTCATTTTGAAATAAATCTGCCGGCTGAACAATTGCAGAAATTCGTTGGAGAATATGAGCTTGCGCCCGGGTTTTCAATCAAGGTCACCCTTAAAGACGGCCACCTCATGGGGCAGGCTACAGGACAACAAAAATTTGAGATGTTTGCCGAATCGCAGAATATCTTTTTCCTGAAAATCGTGGATGCGAAGATTGAATTCATCGCCGAAACCGACGGAAACGTTACTAAAATGATACTTCACCAGAACGGTGATCATGAAGGGAAGAAAAAAGCGAAAAGTGAGTAGAGAAAAGCGAAATTTCGCTTTTCTCTACTCACTTTTCACTTTTCGCCTTTTGCTTTTCACTTTTCGCTTTTCGCTTTTCACTTTTCACTTTACGCTTTTAAGAGTCCTAAAACTTAAACAACGAAGAAATAGACTCTTTTTTCTTCAAACGGCGGATGACTTCAGCGAAAAGGTCGGAAGTGGTGATCACTTTTATCTTAGGGCTGTCATTTTTAAGCGGGATGGTATCGGTCACGATGAGCTCGGTGAGAGCGGAAGCTTCGATCTGTTCGGAGGCTTTTCCTGAAAGAATGGGATGGGTTACCATGGCCCTTACCGAAGTGGCGCCGTTGTCCATGATGATCCGGGCTGCTTTGCAGAGTGTGCCACCCGTATCAACGATGTCATCAAGCAGTATAACATTCCTGCCTTCAACATCGCCAACCAGGGCCATTTTTGCTATTTCATTGGGTTTTGAACGTTGTTTGTAACAGATCACAAAGTCGGTATGGAAGAACTTCGCGTAGGATCCTGCACGGCGGGTACCGCCTGTGTCAGGAGACGCGAAAGTGAGGTTGTCCAGGTGCAAAGTCTTCAGATACGGGATAAAGACAGATGAAGCGTAAAGGTGATCCACAGGCACATCAAAAAATCCCTGGATCTGATCAGCATGCAGGTCAATCGTAATAATACGGTTCACGCCTGCGGCAGAAAGCAGGTTGGCAACCAGTTTTGACGCGATGGAGACCCGGGGCTTATCCTTACGGTCCTGGCGCGCGTATCCGAAGTAAGGAATAACAGCAACAATGGAACGGGCCGATGCACGGCGTGCCGCATCGATCATCATAAGAAGTTCAAGAAGGTTATCTGAAGGCGGATGGGTGGACTGAACAAGGAAGACATCCGTACCACGTATATTTTCTTCAAATGACGGCTGGAACTCGCCGTCGGCAAAACTAAGGAATGTGACTTTGCCCAGTTCCATACCGTAACTCTGGGCAATTTTATCAGACAGGTATTTCGAGACCTGGCCTGAAAAGATCTTGACCTTGGTTGCCATCTTGTATGCTTTGTTAGTGAATTGCTAAAATAAAGCATTCGGTGAAACGAAGCAAGGAAAGGTTATTAACAGTTTTCAGCCATGAGCCATAAGCCATAAGCCACAAGCCATGAGCAATTGCTTGTCATTGCCTGTTGATCGTTTTTCCTTCAGATGTTTTGTGAAAAAGATTACTTTTATCAGCAGAATGATTAATATCCGGATTTATGAGAACCAGGCTTAAAGAAAATGAGAAAGTGGCCCTGATCATACGGCCCCATGTAATCACACTTGTTCCTTCGGGCCTCATATCGGCTGGGATAATAGCAGCGGGGATTTTGGTTATTTATGCAGGGTGGGTCGCAGGCGGACTGGCTTTCCCGGTCATTGCAGTGTTGTATTTCCTTTACAGGATGGCTGAGCGGAAAAACAACCTCTGGGCTGTAACAAATTTCAGGGTGATCGATGAAGATGGTGTGTTCTCGCGGAATTCAAAGGAAAGCCCTATTGATAAAATCAACAACGTCTCGTATACACAGTCGCTTTGGGGCCGGATGCTGGGTTTCGGGGATGTACAGATCCAGACAGCTGCTGAAATGGGTTCAACTACCTATTACACCGTAGAAAGCCCTAAGCTCCTGAAAGACACGATCACCCTGATGCAGGAAGAATTCAGGAATTACCAGATGACAAGGCAGGCTGCCGAAAATGCCAATGCAATAAATGCAGGTAAGACCACCGATGTGGCTGCTGAATTAGAAAAATTGCATCAGCTGATGGTCAAAGGTATCATCACGGAGCAGGAATTCCGGCAGAGAAAAGAACAATTACTAAGGAGTTGAGAATTGATAATAATTCCCAGGGTTTCAATATCAACCCGATACACATGGTCCGTTATTAAGCGTGCGGACAAACTGAAAAGGAATTATTTTCTATCTTTGCAGCCCTTTTCGACTCCAATAAGCCCGGATGGCGGAATAGGTAGACGCGTTGGTCTCAAAAACCAATGAACGCAAGTTCGTGCCGGTTCGATTCCGGCTCCGGGTACTGAAACGGATTCCTCACTTAAACCAGTGGGGAATTTTTTTTTAAATCTTCGGAAACCCTTGGTATTTCTGATGTTACATAAAACAGTTGATTGACTTCAGGAGTTAGATATTGTCGTGTATAAGGATTTATATAAAATCCACTTGGAAATACCAATCTTTGTATTCTCTTCTTAATATCAACACTTCCACATATCCAGTATTTACTCACATTTTGAATAAAATCAATTGTCTTATTTAGACCTTTTTTAAAGTTAGATGTGTCAATCACTGGAATTTGGTTTTTCTCCTTGTGCTCATAGATTTCGCTCTCTAATTTGGATGAAAATTTCCTGTACAAATCCTCATTTATCTTTCCCAGAGCAAATCTTTCTTCAAGGCCATCTCTATCCCTTTCGAGTTCTGTAAGTCTTTTCTTGAATAATGCTTCTTCCTTTTTAGAAGAATTGTTCGTTAGGTTGACCATCTTTTCCAGTTGAATTTTAACCAATTCAATGAATTCCGGCTTTATCTGATATGACTTCAGAAGTTCAATAAACAACTCATGGGCTCCTGTTCTATCAGGGATTAGACTTTTTGTAATAGCGTTGATTGTTATCCCTTTACATTTTTGACATTTATAGTAATGTAATCCCTTTTTTCTCACCAAATAGCCAGTAAGTTTATTCCCACATTGGAAACAGAAGATATCTCCCGTTAACGGCCTTTCTTCTACCAGCTTGTTGATAGCGTATCCTTTTTTTCTTCGATTATTGATTTCGTTGACTTTAAGGAACATTTCTCTGCTTATTAGTGCTTCATGGTTTCCCTCGATTACTTTACCATCCATAAGCCGATTGGCCATTATGCCACAGTAAAATGGATTTCTCCACATATCACTTAATCGCTTACTGTCAATTTTCAGGCCCAATTTATTCAATCGTCTGGCGATTTCAATATCTTGGACTCCTTCCAATTTCCATTGCCAAGCCTGTTTCAATTTTCTTCCATCCTCATTAATGAATATTTTTTGTACTCGGCTGTATCTGTTATGGTCTATTGTTTTAGGACCAGTATGGTCATAACCTAAGGGTGCTCGACCCAACCAGTTCCCGTCACGAAGGAATGCTTTCATACCGGGAACAGAAATTTCCAATTTTCTGATATTATCACCTTCTGCTTCCAAAAGGCGACGATTCAATTCATTAAGACCCCTTGCATTATCCGTTGAATAACCAGAAAGAATTTCAACTAAGTGAACATTGTATTTAACAATCAGCTCATTAAGGATTGAAATACTTCTCCCACCAGACCGTGAAAATCTGGTCATATTGTAGACAAGGATAGCATACGGCTTATTTTTCGTTTTCTTGACTTCATCTAAGAGTCTGACGAATTCTTTTCTCGTAAAATCATCTTTTCCCGATTCATAACTCCCCCCAAAAGTGTTGACAATAGTAAACCCCTTTTCTATGGCGAATCTTTCAGCCGATTCCTTTTGGGTTCGTAAGCTATAATTGTCTTTTTGTTCTTTACTGCTAACACGAGTATAGCACCAAACTTCCTTCTTCCTTGGTTGAATTGCTTCTTTCTTCTTTCCGAACTGTTGAAATTCAGTTATATCAATCATTATTCTCAATCATTATTTTTTGGGCAATGATGCCAATATCAAATAACAGGTCTGATATTTTTTCCAATTCATCATCTGTGAGGTTTTGAAATTCTGGAAATTGTCCAAGTTCTTTGGTTGTGAATTTGGCTTCTTTGAAAAGTTCATTGTAAACATCCTTGTTTTCTTCTTCAATCATTTTTGTTGGATTAATTTTTACCCCCTTAGGGAAGATATCTAACCAAGGTCAGATACCATATTATATCCACGATTCCCGATAAAGTTTTAAATATCTAACTGTATATCAGCGACAAAAGTCTGAATATGCGGCAAATAAAAAAACGCGCATCAAATAAATTTTACAAATTCTAATCAAATGAGATCATGGGCTGTTCAAGAACCACAGCTCACAAATGGTTAAAAACCGGGACTATCCCTTATGTAAAAGTTGGGAGTATATACCTTTACAATGAAATTGAGGTTTTGGAAGGCCTAAAGAACAGGAAAAGGAG
>Ga0208495_1000261_pt1 | contig 21776 bp, 11 predicted proteins | sample CryBogmetaGMA14M_FD_184551 | JGI IMG/M metagenome (GOLD analysis project Ga0208495, IMG submission 184551) | Freshwater microbial communities from Crystal Bog, Wisconsin, USA - MA14M (SPAdes) | ecosystem: Environmental > Aquatic > Freshwater > Lake | place: Crystal Bog, Wisconsin, USA...
CTCTCGAATATGGTATCCACCTCCGGATCGAAATGCACTGCTGCTGTAGCATGAGCGATGATCTCGTTGATAACGCCGTCGGTCATGGCGTGGAGTCCCGCGATTTGACGGCCGGAGCCTGTTACCCCCAAGCCCTTGATTTCAATGGGAACGCCGATCTGGTCAGCCAAGCTTCGGTACACCTTCCTGGACGCTCCAACCGGGTCTCCGTCGGTCCTCAGGTAATCTGCAGCCAGTATCGCTTTGTCCCTGCACCTCATGATGACGCCCTTTGTGGTGGTAGAGCCGACATCAACCCCCAATATGGTCAGGTCACCGGCAAGGGCTTTCCCACTGGGTTTTTCATTGAAATGGGCCATGTGCCGAAAATCGTCTAGAGGTCGCAGATACCCAAATGCCGAGGCCTTCTTCTGAAATACTTCCTCTCCGCCGGTGAATGGTACCGTAGGGTGATCCAGCGCCCACAGGGCAGCTCCCAAGGCTTCAAAGTAGGGAGCCTCTTCAGGTATATATAAGTCCTCTATCTCATTGGACAGATAATGAATCATGGTCTTGTTGCGGGATGAGCCGCCGACGAGCATCACTGATTTCTTCGGCAGTTTCTTCAACAACTCCACCACCTTGCCCGCCATCATCATGGCCAGGCCGCCCACTACCTCGCCTTTCGGCACGCCTTTGTTCAAGGCATGGGTGCAGTCGCTCTTGCAAAAAACCGAACATCGGCCTGAGACCTTGTGCACATGATCGGCAATCCCCAATTGGGACACATCGTCCAAGGTCAGGTTCATCCTGCCGATTTGCTGGAGAAAAAATTCTCCGGTCCCGGAGGCGCATTTATTTCCCGTCTGAATCCCTTGGATTTTGCCGTCTTCATCCAGGTGATAAACCAAAAAAGTTTCTCCCCCGGCGCTTACCACTACACGGTATTTTTCCCTGTCTCGAAGTATATGGGCCGCTGCACTCTCCACGGCCTCTGGTTCGGATATGGTTGTTAATTCAATGAAATTTATGAACTTTCTCCCGGTTACAGCGATGGGAATGTCTCGCAGTTGAGGGACCTGTTCGAGTGCCTCGAGCAAGGTCTTTCTAGGATTACCCTCATGCGTCACGGTCGAGGCGCTTACTATCTCGATCGTTTCCTTCACCCTGCGTAAACGCACCATACTTAGGGTGGAGGCTCCCAGACACACACCCAGAACTTCCATTCAGTAATTCTCCCTTTCACCCATGGTAATTAATCTCTCTAATAAATATAGACCCTAATCAGAGTCTAAGGAATAGCTAATCGTTCGCCAAGCCGATACGCTAACTCTCACAGCGGTATCAGGCAACATTATGAGGACCTTGCAAAGCATGAGATAAAAAAACGGCAATGTAAGTTTAGGGCAACCAGAAAAATTCTTATTTGACAATTCAACTCTTTTCAGACGTATCGGTAAAAGTCATAAGGCTTTCTCGCATATTTCCGACGTACTGGTTGATGCTATTGAAAGCATCCAGTATTCCGAGATAAAGGGAAGATGCCTGGGGCGAACAATAACCGGCTTCTAAGCGCTCCCAGTGTGCGAAACGAGCTTCTTCCACCTGTTGTCTTAGTTTTCGGCCCTGAGATTCAATGTGCTGAAGGACAACCTTATTAGGTATTATGAGACTGTCACGCAGGTTGGTCAGTATGTCCAGGGTCAAGGAAAAGAGCCCGGAGAGTTCGGCCAGGGCCTTGTCACTGAACGGAATTCCCTCAGCGATTTTGATCCGGCAACAAGTCACTATGTTTTCAAACATTACACCTATACGCTCAATGCGGCTTGGAAATCGAACGACTATTTTGAATAGATTCTGGCCTATCGCTGATGAAGAATCAACCAAACTCGAAGTTGCCAAATGCTCTTCATGGTGAACCTCTTGAGTGAGCCGTTCACATTCTTTGAGCTTCACCGCACTTTCGCCCACGAAGCAGACCGATAAGATCTTGGTTACCTCGATGAGCTTACTAATCATTACGAGGACACTTTCTGCCGGGGAATGAGACTCAGAGACCGGAATTTGGTACAGCTCTTCAATGCGCCCCACCTCCGAGTTCAGTTTGGGGCTTATCATGCGAAAAGGGTTCCAGACATAGCGCTGGTCTTTCATGGTGGAATACCTCCAGTTCAGAAAAATCTATCGGGACAATAGCGATTTATTTTGGCACCGGCCATAATAGCGAGACCCGTGTCATCGTGGCAATGAACTACATTGATTCTTGATGGTCCCAACCATGACCAAATAATACCATTTCACCTTAATCGAAGTAAAAATATCTAATATCTGATATCGCTATGGTAGCTCTGTAGTGATCTGACCTTCCCGTGCCCTCCTTGTGAGGCCCTTACGCCCTTGGCAGCGGCTATGGCTGCAGCAAGAGTCGTTATATAGGGAATCTTATGCTTGATAGCTGCTTTACGGATGTAAGAATTTTCTTCCTTCCCGGTCTGGTGGCCGGGGGTATTTATGACCAAATGGATCTGCTTATTCTTAATAGCATCCACGATATTGGGACGTCCTTCCTCAGCGAAATGAATATGTTCGCAATCGACGCCGTGCCTGGAAAGATACTCCTCTGTGCCGTCAGTTGCCAGTATTCTGAAACCAAGTTCGCTGAACTCCCTGGCAACTTGGAGTACAGCAGGTCGTTCGGTCTCTGTAACGGTTATTACGACAGTGCCCTGAGATGGTAATCTCTGTTGAGCAGCTTCCTGGGCCTTGTAGAAGGCTAGGCCGAAGGAATCCGCAAGTCCCAGAACTTCTCCAGTGGATCTCATTTCGGGACCCAGTACGGGATCGACTTCTGGGAACATGTTAAACGGGAAGACCGCCTCCTTGACCCCGTAATGGTGTATATTCCTGGGCCCGAAGTCAAGGTCTGAAAGCTTTTTCCCTAGAATCAGCTTGGTAGCAACTCGAGCCATCGGTATGTTGCAAACCTTGGACACGATCGGGACAGTTCGCGATGCCCTGGGGTTGGCCTCCAGGATGTAAACCGTATCGTTGGCTATGGCATACTGGATGTTCATGAGACCGACCACGTTGAGTTCCATGGCGATCTTCCTGGTGTATTCATAAATAGTTTGAATATGTTTCGGAGGTATACTAATAGGGGGAATCACGCATGCTGAATCACCCGAATGGACCCCGGCAAGTTCAATATGTTCCATCACGGCCGGGACAAATGCATCAATACCGTCAGCTACAGCATCAGCTTCCGCTTCGATAGCGTTTTCCAGAAACTTATCGATCAGGATGGGGCGTTCGGGGCTTACTTCCACCGCTACCGCCACATAACGTCGGAGCATACTTTCGTTGCGAATAACTTCCATTGCCCTGCCGCCCAGGACATAAGAGGGCCTCACCATCAGGGGGTATCCGATTCTTTCAGCAACAACGAGTGCTTCTTCCATGTTTGCGGCCATGCCGGACTCGGGTTGAGGTATGCCGAGTTTCCTCATCATCTGTCTGAACCGGTCCCTATCCTCCGCGAGATCAATCGTGTCAGGAGAGGTCCCGAGAATTTTTACCCCAGCGGCTGCCAGTTCGTTGGCAATGTTCAGCGGGGTCTGCCCCCCGAACTGAACAATGACGCCCTCCGGTTTCTCTTTTTGATAGATGCTTAAGACATCCTCGACCGTCAAGGGCTCGAAATAGAGCTTATCCGATGTGTCGTAATCGGTTGAAACTGTTTCAGGGTTGCAGTTTACCATAATTGATTCGAAGCCTTCCTCTCTTAAGGCCAGCGCGGCATGGACGCAACAGTAATCGAACTCTATGCCCTGTCCTATACGATTCGGCCCTCCCCCAAGGACCATGACCTTTTGCCTGGAACTCGATGGAATCTTATCAGGAGCATTGTACGTTGAATAATAGTACGCCGCATTTTCTACCCCGCTTACAGGAACAGGCTCCCATCCCTCGACAACACCCAGAGCTTCACGCTGTACCCTGATCCGCGTTTCCGGTATTTTCAGTAACTGGGATAAGTACCGGTCAGAGAAGCCATCTTTTTTTGCCTGTTCCAGAAGCGTCCCTGGAATCTCTCCGCCCCGGAACTTGAGGAATTCCTCTTCCAGTTCCACCAGTTGCTTCATCTGTGAAATGAACCATGGTTTGATAAAGGTTCTTTCATATAAACTATCGATGGACGCACCTTTGCGCAAAGCTTCGTACATAATGAATTGGCGTTCACTGGAAGGCTCCGCCAAGAGAGCCATGAGTTCCGGCAGGGACTTTGTATTAAAGTCCCTGGCAAATCCCAGTCCGTATCTACCTATTTCAAGGGAGCGGATTGACTTCTGTAAGGCCTCCTTATAGGTTTTACCTATACTCATAACCTCTCCAACAGCTCGCATTTGAGTACCTAACTTGTCCTCCGCTCCTTCAAACTTCTCAAAAGCCCAGCGGGCGAACTTTACGACAATGTAGTCACCCCATGGGGTATATTTATCAAGGGTTCCGTCCCGCCAGTAGGGGATTTCATCCAGTGTCATACCTCCGGCCAGCAAAGCTGAAATAAGTGCTATTGGAAATCCGGTGGCTTTGGAAGCGAGGGCTGACGATCTGGAGGTCCTGGGATTGATCTCGATCACGACTACCCGGCCAGTCTTTGGGTCATGGGCAAACTGAATATTGGTCCCTCCTATTACCCTAATCGCTTCAACAATGTCGTACGAATACTTCTGAAGCCGTTTCTGCAGTTCAGGGTCTATGGTGAGCATAGGAGCGGTGCAATATGAATCGCCGGTGTGAACTCCCATTGCGTCAACGTTTTCAATGAAACAAACCGTAATCATCTGGTTCTTGGCGTCGCGTACAACCTCTAATTCCAACTCCTCCCAACCCAGGACCGATTCCTCAACGAGGATCTGTCCCACAAGGCTCGCAGCAATACCTCGAGCTGCAACGATTCTAAGTTCTTCAATATTGTAAACCAGTCCGCCTCCAGTGCCGCCCATGGTGTACGCAGGACGGATCACCACCGGGTAGCCAAGTTCATCGGCAATTCTTTCCGCTTCTTCCACGCTAAAGGCTGGATTGCTGTTGGGCATCTCAATGCCAAGACGATTCATAGTATTCTTGAACGCTATACGGTCTTCCCCCCGCTCGATGGCATCGATCTCGACACCAATTATCTTAACACCATATTTCTCCAGGGCACCCGAACGGGCTAGCTCAGACGAAAGGTTCAGTCCGGTTTGGCCGCCCAGGTTGGGCAACAGAGCGTCAGGTCTCTCTTGCTCGATTATTTCCACCATTGTTTCCAGGTTGAGTGGCTCAATGTAGGTGAAATCGGCCATCCCTGGATCAGTCATGATGGTCGCGGGATTGGAATTTACGAGGACGATCTGGTAACCCATCTTCCGGAGGGCTTTGCATGCCTGGGTTCCCGAGTAATCGAATTCGCAGGCCTGACCTATGATGATGGGGCCTGAACCTATTATCATTACTTTCTTTATGTCTTCTCGCGGCGGCATGGTATCCTCCCATTTAGATTAGCTAAGTTAATTGTCACTGATTAAGTATTATTATATCAGGCGACAAACATACCAGACTGGCGAGATACGGCCAACTGAAATACTTAAACGAAGGTCATATTTGGAGACTTGGACAGGGAAAATAATTCTGGCGCCACTGGCCATAGCCAAAGAATAAAGGGTGGTTCACAGAGACTTACGGAAGCCTATCATACCGGGATGGCTTCAAGGAACACCTACGTCTTCCCGAACCGACCTGAACTTTCTCGCCGAAAGGTCATTTCTTGTCTTGAAGAAGAGGAACCTCAGGTTACAAACGCAAGAAATCACTCTTTTTAGGATTTCGGCCGCTCGGTCCTGCCTTTTGTCCATCCAAGGGCAAATAGATTATAAAAGTAGTCCCTTTGCCTAAGTCGCTTTGTACGTCGATTGTGCCGCCGTGCTCCCGGATGAAGCCGTAGGATATGCTTAAGCCTAGTCCGACCCCTTTCACCTTTTTCTTTGTAGTAAAGAACGCTTCGAAGATTCTTTCCCTGATTTCAGGGGGTATACCGACTCCACTGTCCTGGATGGTCACAGCGACTCCGTTGTCATCCGGTCTGAATCTACTGGCCACCAGGAGATCTCCTCCCGAGGGCATGGCCGTGTTGGCATTAATAATCATGTTGATAAAAACTTGCTTTAACTGACTTCCTATGGCCATTATATGGGGCAGCTCCTCGGCCAAGTCGGTGTTTACGCGGATGTTGAGATTTTTGAATTGTTTTTCATAGAAGAGAAGAGTTTCTTCCAAAAGCTTATTAACGTCTGTGGGCTTCTTCTCTTCATTGTCGGGTTTAAAGAACTTCAACATCTTGATCAAGAGTCCAGATGTGCGCTGACACTCATTGTAAGCCAGGTCGAGATACTTTCTCCTTTCGTTGCTTTCAGGAATAGCGTCCTTAAGCAGTTCCAGGCAGTTCATGATACCGTATATTGGATTGTTAAGCTCGTGAGCGAGTTGTGAGGCCATTCTCCCCATGGCTGACTCGGTCTGTATCAGCAGAGCACGTATGCGCTTTGTTTCCGTTACGTCCCTCATGAGACCCTGAAAGTTTATGATTTCGCCCGCGCTGTTCCTACTGGCATAGCCGCTCATTGAAATGTCATGAATACTACCGTCCTTCAGGCGTATCTGCAGCTCGTAGTCTCTGACTGAGCCTTCCTCGGTGACCTTTTTCCTGAAGTCCATGATATCTTCATCGCTTGCAAAGAGGTCCTTGTAGTAGTCCATGCCCATGAACTCTTCCCGGGTGTAGCCAACAATGTCGCACAGGGCCTTGTTGCAATCCAGAACTCTTCCTTCCTCGTCCGAGATGAATACCCCGTCTAAGATGTTATCGAACAGTTCCCGATACTTGATCTCTATCGTCTGAAGCTGATCCTCCATCAGCCTCTGGTGCGTACTGTCAACTACGAACCCTTGGTATCCCCCGATTCCCCCATAGCGGTCCTTCCAGACTTGCGCCGACAGTGCCACGTGGAGAAGAGAACCGTCCTTTTTCCTAAAGATGGCTTCGTAATTTCTGACTTGTCCTTGAGTTTCTATTACAGTCTGAAAGCGTTCCCGATGCTGAGGTTCCATCCATAGATCCCAGAACAGATCCAGAGTTAAGACCTCCTCCGTGACCTGGTAGCCTAACATGTTAACTAGGGCGTTATTGCAATCTACAAATCCACCTTCACGCGTTGAGATGAAGAATCCATCTCTCGCTTCTGCAAAGAACTCCTCATAACTCCGCTCGATCGTTAGCAAGCGGTCCTCGATGTCCTCCATGCTCATGTCAATGATGGACAACAAACTACGATGGGACATTTTTTCCTCCCTGACACCAGGAGTCATTTCCTTAATATATCCCCGCTAGGTCAAGGATTCGGGGAACGGATTCCTCTTTGCCTATGGCCATGATGTGGACCCCGTCGGCCAGACGCTCTTCTTTAATAATCCGAATCGTCCTGGCGGCGATGTTGATCCCGGTTTCCAAAGCCTTGCCCTTGGGGGCTCCGGCCAATTCATCAATGAGCGGCTTGGGGACGAATATACCGGGAACATTCTTGTTCATAAATTTAGCCATACCCGCACTGACGAGCACGACAATACCGGCCAGTATCTTGACCTTGAACTTTCTCGCATAATCCATGAAATTCCTAAAATTGTTCAAATCGTAGATAGCCTGGGTCTGGATGAACTCGGCGCCGGCCTCTATTTTCTTTTCAAACTTGACAAGTTGAGGTTCCAACGGCTGCGCCTCGGGTGTTACGATGGCCCCCTTGCAGAAACGCGGCGTCCCATCGAGCGGGTTCCCCGCAAGATCCTTGCCGTCTGAAAGGGTCTGAATCATATCCAGTAACTGAACCGAATCAAGATCGAAGACACCCTTGGCATCCTTGTGATCTCCCACAACCACTGCGTCGCCGGTGAGACACAGTACATTGGTGATCCCGCGACTGTATGCGAAGAAAAGATCAGCCTGAAGCGCCAGCCGGTTTCGGTCTCGACAAGTCATCTGGAGAATAGGCTCGCCTCCAATTTCTTTGACCAGCAGTGCTCCACCGAGAGATGGATACCTCAGGACAGAACTCTGGTTGTCGGTAACGTTGAGGCCGTCAACTAGATCCTTGAGCAGTTCTATGTGGTGTTTCATAGGTTCCAGGTTGACACCTTTAGGAGGGCCTATCTCTGCTGTAACAACGAACTTCCCGGAGTCTAGGGCTTCTTTGAATCGACTCATCCGCCACCTCTTTCCCAGCGATGGGCTTCAGTTGGATCGTCATGTTGGAACTGTCTGTTGGAGCTTCGCACGATACATCCTTGGTGCTACTGTGCAGCGGCCTCTTCGCGTGAGTGAGTAAGATCTAGGATCCCTGGTCTGAGCACCGCGTTGTGGCTCTTTGGGGGATGATATTGACGCATGCGATCAAGTCTGCCCTGGCTCAGAAGTCTGTTGTAAATGTGAGTCCAGGCGCATTCTCTGCCGTTGCCCACCTCGCACATGCCGTTGTCGGTACCGCCACAGGGCCCGTTGAGAAGTCCCTTGTGACAGGCAGTAACCGGACAGATTCCTCCAGTGTATGCCAGAACGCATTCTCCACATTGCATGCAGATCTCTGAATAATGGCCGGCCGGACCTTCTTTGCCCATAAAAAGGGTGTCAAGAGCGGGTGCTACAGGTTTCTTCAGTTGTGTGGCTGCGGTTTGCACACCAAAAGCGCAAGACATGACGAGAACGATGTCTGCTGCACGTAGCCGATCTCTGAAAACGTATCGCATTTCGCTGGTAACCTCGTCGCAACCCGTAGGAGGGACAGCGACCCCTGTCACGATCTTCCCTGCTACGGTAAGCTTCTCTGCCATAGCTGCGACCTCTTCAACCCCACCAGTGTGACAGAGAGTGGCACATGTGCCGCAACCCACGATGAAGACCCTGGTATCCGAAGATATATCCTCTAAAATCTGCTCGAATGGTTTCTGTCGCGTGATAGTTTTCATGGCCGGCACCTTTTTGAAGAAACTCTCTTGGAACTCCGAATTATCTTCGTTTAGAGTCCCTGCTGGGGACGATAGACCATAGCCCCGCACTTTATTGAGAGGCACACTGACGATTTATGTTATCCCACAATTATAGCGATTGCCAATAGCACTTTCCGGCACTTAGAAACGTAAAACCTCCAGAACCTGGTACTTTTGATCAGGTCTATCGGTAAACACAGTAATAACCGCGAAGCAGTCTCACCTACCAATCTTCCACGTGCATATCCCTGATACGTTCCAAGTCACACCGGAGGCATCGAGACGCCTCCATTCGGGCTTCTTCTTCCCCGAGCCCTTTCTCGAATTCATCAAATCCGGTGATCCTCTCCTCGGGACGCACACGGGGCATGTCGACCCTGGGTCTTATTCGATCCAGCCTTTCCGGATCAGAGGGCGGCTCAGGGCGGAGGAAATATTGTTCGTCTCTTATGATCAACGGTCCCTTGAGTCCTCGGAAATAGCGATCAATGCTTAGGGCTGCTCGTTGTCCGGCTGCTATGGCGAATATGGCCATGGATGGGCCGGTGGCGAAATCCCCTCCTGCGAAAATCCATGGAATATTAGTCTGGAGCGTATCCGGGTTTACTTTGAGAGCGCCCCAGGCGACACGTTCCAACTGGAAATCAGGAGGCAGGAAGCTGAGATCAGGCACTTGTCCCACTGCTGGAATTACCATGTCGGCTTCAAGGAAAAACTCACTCCCCTCGATTGGCACAGGTGTCCTACGGCCTGATTCGTCAGGCTCTCCCAGCTTCATTCGGATGAACCTTACGCCTTTGATCTTGCCGTTGCTCGATTCAATCCTCGTAGGAGAGACCAGAAACAGGAATTCCACGCCTTCTTCTTCGGCCTCACGAAACTCGATTGAGGAGACAGGCATCTCTTCTCTGGAACGTCGATACAGTACAGTTACGTGGAACGCTCCTTTGCGAAGAGCGCTTCGAGCAGCATCGATGGCGGTGTTTCCACCTCCGATGATCAGGATCCGGTTTCCGATTTGTACAAACTCCCCGGTCTTGACGCCTCTGAGTAGGTGAAGTCCGTGCACGAGACCTTCGACGTTCCTGTCTTCACCTGGAATGCCCAATTCCTGGCTTCTATGTGCGCCGGCCGCGATGAAAACCGCGTCATAACCCTCGGCCTTGAGGTCATCAACGGTGTGGTATTCGTTAATTGGGCTGTCGTAAAGTATCTCCACTCCTTTAGCCTCAATGTAACCGATCTCGTTCTCAAGAACGTCCTTGGGCAACCGGAACTCCGGAACGCCTACCGCGAGCATACCCCCACCTGAAGGAAGGGCCTCGAACACCGTGGTTTTGTATCCCATCCCGGCGAGAAAATACCCGCAACTAAGACCGGCCGGCCCGGCTCCTACCACGGCCACATGTTGGGTTTTGGTTATGGGGAACGGTTCCGTAGGCTCTTCTAGATTTTCGTAAGCCCAATCAGCGGCAAAACGTTTCAAATAACGTATAGACAAAGGCTGGTCTATTTCACCGCGACGGCACTTGCTTTCGCACGGGTGGTGACATATTCGTCCGCAGACTCCGGGGAAGGGATTATGTTCCCGAATCACGTCCAAGGCTTTAGAAAAATCCCCCTGGGCGATAAACGCCACGTAAGCGGGAACGTCTATACCTGCAGGGCAAGCGTGCTGGCATGGTGAAAGTACAAGAGCGTCGCAGACACCCGCAGGACATCTCTTGGCTAGTATATGCGCTTCGTACTCATGCCGGAAATGACGAAGAGTCGAGAGCACCGGATTCGAGCAAGTCTGTCCCAAGCCGCAAAGGCTGGTGCTCTTCACTTGGAGAGCGATCCGTTGCAACCGATCGAGGTCTGCCATTGTGCCCTGACCGCTTGTGATGCGAGTCAGGATGTTCAGCATCTGTCGCGTGCCGATACGGCAAGGAGAACACTGGCCGCAAGATTCATCGGCGGTGAATGAAACAAAGTAGCGAGCCACCTCCACCATGCAGGTGTTCTCGTCCATGACCACCATGCCGCCGGAACCCATGATGGCCCCAACTTCCAGAAGGGAATCGTAGTCGATAGGCAAGTCGAGAAATTTCTCCGGAATGCATCCTCCTGAAGGACCCCCCATCTGAACAGCCTTAAATTTCCTATCCTTGGGTACTCCTCCTCCGATATCGAACACGACGTCTCGGATGGTCACCCCCATCGGAACTTCGACCAGCCCGGTGTTGTTCACTTTGCCGGTGAGGGAGAAGATCTTCGTGCCCTTGGAATTGTTGGTCCCTACGGAAGCGTAGGCATCGGGTCCCAAGGAAATGATGCGGGTTACATTGGCAAAAGTTTCAACGTTGTTGATCACGGTGGGGCACCCGAAAAGACCGCTTTGAACAGGGAATGGGGGCCTGGGACGGGGCATCCCTCTCCGCCCTTCTATCGATGCAATAAGAGCGGTTTCCTCTCCACAAACAAAGGCACCAGCGCCCTGGTGGAGCCGAATGTCGAAATTGAACCCGCTCCCCAGGATATTCTCGCCCAATAGCCCGAGTTCCTTCGCTTGGCGAATGGCGAGTGCCAAACGTTCTATGGCAAGTGGATACTCCGCGCGGCAATAGATGTACCCTTCTCCCGCTCCGATGGCATAGGCGCCAATTATCATTCCCTCTATAACGGGGTGAGGGTTCCCTTCCAGGATGGCCCGGTCCATGAATGCTCCCGGGTCCCCTTCATCCGCGTTGCAGATGATGAACTTGCGCGTGCCTTCGGATGACCGTGCGAATCGCCATTTGGTTCCAGTCGGAAAACCTCCGCCTCCACGTCCTCTCAATCCGGCCCGTTCGATTGTTTCTATAACCCGTGTGGGCTGCAAAGATAGTATTTCTTCAAGACCTGTATAGCCCCCAAAAGCTATGCTGTCCTCGATTGAAGTGGGATCTACCACTCCGTTGAGGGCAAGCACCTGCCTTTTTTGCTTAGCATAGAAGGGCACCTCCGATTCGTAGACGAAACGCCTCTCACTGCCTGGTGCCGTAAGCAGCAACCTTCCAAGGATGTTGCTCTTCATAACGGTCTCAGAAACCACTTCAGAGACATCTGCCGCAGTTACTCTTTGATAGAAAATACCCTGGGGTCTTATGGTAACCAGCGGTCCACGTTCGCAAAACCCTTGACATCCTACCCTCTTCACGAGCACTTTTCCGGTCAATCCTTGTTCTCGAAGTTCCGTTTCGAAACGAGAGATAACTTCTTCCGCTCCCCAGGCCCTACAGCCTGTGGCTCCGCACACGGATATTTCGACCACGGAAGGATCTCGCTTACGCCGGACTGTCAGGCGTAACCTCTCAAGGTCAGAAGCGGAATGCAGACAATCCATAACATCACCGTATCATGGGAGGTTCTTGAGGACGGCCTCAATTCTCCCGGAATTCAGCTTGCCATAATAGGTCTTGTTGACAACCATGACGGGGCTCAAGGCACACGCTCCTAAACAAGCAACGGTCTCCAGAGTAAAACGCATGTCTGACGAGGTTTCGCCATCTTCGATCTCGGTCAACTTCTTCACAGCATTGAGGACGGTCCTCCCTCCGCGTACATGGCATGCGGTTCCACGGCATACACGTATGACATTGCGGCCCCGAGGCGTCGTGCAGAACTGGGCATAGAACGTGATTATGCCCGAGATTTCTGAAGGGAAAACTCCCATGTAATCTGCCACTGGTCTGATACTCTCGGGAGGAATGTACCCGAACTCTTCCTGAACCGTCTGGAGCACGGGGATCAGGTTTTCTCGAGCCGGCTTTATACCCTCGAGAATTCTTTTCAGCCGCCCCATATCGAAACCTTGTTCCATTACCCCTCCACCGGCGCAACAGAAACAAAAGTTCGGCTCCATCCAGAGGGAGTCCCTTCTTCGGGCCAAGAAAGAAGCTTCTGGAGGATGTACCTGGGGCCGCCGGCAGGAATAACGATTCCTGAAGAAGGAACATCAGGATCCAATACGAGTCGCACCGTGATCTCTCCTACTTCGGAACGTACCAGCACCCAAGCCCCGTCTTCGGCATTAATTATCGCAGCATCCGCCGGATTCATCCGTACTGTGTCCTTCCTGCTAAATCGGGCCAGCGCATTTGATCGGGTGGAAACCACACCATCACCCGGATGAACCGTTCTTTCCTCGGGAAACACCTTCCAGGGACGGTCAGGTGGGGCCTGAAGAGGAGCTGGGAAGGAATCCGAAAACACGGAACAATCCGACAGGGATTGCATGATCTCCGATTCACGAGACACGTAAATCTCGTCATCATTGGGTAGCAGCACACCGCCCCGCCTTCCCACATCGGCCCATGTCAATGCTTGCCACGACGGACACACGGTTCGTATCTCCTCGAATATGTCCCTCGCTGTCACAAAGCCCATGGGATGGCTTAACCTTCCCGAAAGATCGATGATGAACCGAGCGTTGGGGCGTGCGTTTCCCGGGGGGGCCGTGATCTTGGCGACTCGTTGAACACGACCCTCGGTACTGAGATAAGTCCCGTCGGCCTCCGTGATCGCAGCCGAAGGAAAGACGAATTCAGCCAATTCTAGTGTTTGAGCGGGAAACAGCCCGGAGCGCACGATCAAATCCAACCCGTCAAGCGCCTTTCGTGTTCTCTCAGTGTCGGGGAAAACCGTAAGCGGATCAACTCCGAGGAACAACAGTGCTCTCAGATCCCCTGCTTCCGCACCCCGGATCATGCCCATGCAATCGAGCCCACGCTGGGATACTATGTCTGTTTCCCAAATCTTTCCGAGAGCTACCCTGGTGTTAGGATCCGCGAAAGGAAGATTGCCTGGAAGCCGATCCGATGCACAGCCCATCTCCCAGGCACCGAGTTCATTGCACCCTTCGAACATGAAGAAAACGCTGTGAGGCTGACCGCAGAGAAGGGCGAGGTTTGCTACCAGCCGCATCAAGAGATAGCCATCGGCAGCCCTGGCTGCCGTGGGGCCGATAAGAAAGACTACCTTTCTCCCTGCGCTTACGAGCCGCGCGGCCTCTTTGATCTCTTTTCTTGAAAACTGATCTTCGGGTAGGGCACCAAGACGGGAGGCTAATTCCTCGGGATCGATTGCGGTGCGTCGAAGAAAGTCTTTGTCATGTAGGCCGCCGGCGATGAGTTCCTTCATGAGTTGGACCAACAGATGCGGCAACTTCTCGTAGTCGTCTCTGATATGGATCCGATCGAAAGGGCTGAGACTGGTCACGAGGGGATCGAGTTGAACGAGGACCGCACCTTTGTTACGAACTGCCTGCCGGACGTTGCGGGCCAAAACCGGGTGGCTGTAATCAGGCCTGGCCCCTATCATAAAGATGGTCTGGGCTTCCAGGATGTGTTCCAGAGAACAACACGTCCGGATCCTCCCGAAGGAGGCTGTAAGTGCGTCCACGACGACTCCAGAAGAAAACCTTGCCGTGGAATCTACATGGGGGGTCCCTATGCTCGACCGGGCAAACCGACCCGCGAGGTACAATTCCTCGTTGGAGCACTGGGTCCCAACAATTATTCCTATGCTCGAGGGTCCGTATCCTCCCATGATCTTCTTCAAACGACCGGCAACTGCTCCCAGAGCCTCGTCCCAAGAGGATTGTGCCAATGCCCCGTCCTGGGTGCGGATAAGTGGATCGGTGAGCCTCTCAGAAGAGGAAAGAGCATCCTGTCCATAATGTCCTCGAACACAAAGAGACAGGCTGTTAACCGGGCTGTCTAAAATCCCTCTTGCTCCGGCCACCACTCCATCCGCAAGTTCGTACTCCAGACAGCATCCGGTGCCGCAATAGGAGCAAATCCCCGCGGCATAGTCGTTACCTGAACTTATCGAGAGCTTTTCTCTTTCTGAAAGGGCATCAGTTGGGCAGATAGCGACACAGGAGCCGCAGAAATTGCATTCTGATCCTTCCAGGGGAGTTCGAGTTGCCGTACCCGGATGACTGTTGTAGCCGCGATCCATATACTCGATTGCTCCGACAGCCTCGAAGTCTTTACAGACGCGTATGCAGCGACCGCAAAGGACACACTTGGTAAGGTCCCGAACTATGAAAGGGTTCACCTCCTGAATGGGCATCCAACGCCTGATGGGGTCCAGTTCCGGGTCACAGATGCCGTGGTTTTTGGCCTGCAAGCGTAGGACGCACCGGTTTCCCTTGCTGCAGATAACGCAAGCCGAAGGATGATCTGAGAGAATAAGTTCCAGGACACCCCGTCTTGCCGCTACAGCGACTGGGGAATCAGTCAGGATCTCCAATCCATTGGAGATGGGAGTGACACAGGAAGCAAGGAGTCTACCGGTTTTTACGTCCTCCACGAGGCATACACGGCATGCACCGACACTTTTCAAAAGGGGGTGATGGCATAGAGTCGGTATCTCTACCCCAACCTGCCTTGCTAGGTCCAAGATCGTGGTGCCCGATGGCCCCGCAACTTCCCGACCGTTAAGCGAAATGGTAACGGTCTCCAATGTGGACCTCCGTCTGAAATGATCCTATTAATCGGATTCGGAAATTTGTCCGCCTAGGTTCGTAGCGAACCTGCTTGAACAACAGTCCATTCACAGAGGCGGATCCCCTGTAAGTAACCACGCATCACGGTCAGCATTCGATTCCTCATCGCCAACGCCTGATTTCCTGCAGGATTTTGCCTATCTTCCCTTCCCAGCCTAGTGGAATAATGTGAACCCCGGCGCAGATGCCTTTGATTGCATTGATCATCTCAAGCATGATCTTGGCGGACTCGTCGAACTTCACAGGAGCCCTCTCAATTCTTTCTATGAGACGATCAGGAATGTTGAGACCGCCATACCGTTTCAGCATGCGGGCTTGCATCCCGGATTGAAGCATCATGATTTCAGCAATCACGGGAACTCCCAGCGGAGAAACTTTCTTCACGAATGCTTCGAACTGGTCAATATCGAACACAGGCGTGGTAAGAAAGTATTTCGTGCCTCGTTCCACCAACTGCTCCATCTCCCGAATCTCCAAGTCCGGAGCCTTGCCGCCTTGACTCGCGTCCACACCTGATCCTATGAAGAAAGCCTTTTCAGAATCAATGTCCTTCCCATGAACGTCTGAACCTCTTTGAAGATTTTCAATCACTGAAAAGAACTTTCCCATGTCTACTTGAAAAAACATCATCTCCTGAAGAGAATCTCCGGTGACCCGGTAATCTTCTGAAAACACGAGAAGGTTTTCCACTCCTGCCGAAGAAGCATGGATCAGAGCGTCCTGTATCTCAAGACGATTGCGATCCCGTGTCATCACCTGGAAAACAGGATCGAATTTCTTCTCCCGGAGAAGGCGGCAGAGCGCCAGAGAGTCACTTACAGCCACATCCGTAGAAAAAGGATGGTAACGAACTCCATCAATCCGCCCCCAGAGATTATAGAGAACGTTGAGGTATTCCTCAGGCGACTGTCCGTGGGGGAGATAGATCTCAGAAGTGACAACGAATTTTTTTTTCTCTAATGATTCCTTGAGGTCCATGACTCGGCTCCCTTTCAGTGCGGTAGTCGTTTTTCAGCCGATTCCGAGAAGGTTTGCCACTTCCTTCTTCAGCTTCTCCAAAGGCAGTGGCTTTGAGAAACAGACGTCAGCCCCCTGCTGCTTCATCCGCTCATGATTCTCCTCGTCCATGTAAGCGGAGAGCACGAGAATCTTGACATGGCTTGTGGCAGGATCCCGCTTGAGCTTTTTGCAAACCTCAAATCCGTCTATGTCGGGCATCATGATGTCAAGTATCACGAGGTGAGGCTTGAAATGGCTGACTTGAATCCCTGCCTCGAAACCGTCTGAGGCTGAGAGAATTTCGTAGTTGTGGGGCTCCTCTTCCAGGGCGGTAACGATAGTCTCGACAATCAACTTGTCGTCGTCGATTACGAGGATCTTCTTTCGTTCGCTCTCGTCAATCTCAGTCTGGATTGGCATCCCTTTGTTCCGAAGAAAAGCGTCCAGATCCTGTTTCCTGACCCTACGGTGACCTCCCACGGTTCTGAATGCGGTGAGATGCCCTTCATCGATCCAATTGGCAATGGTTTTGGGTGACACGCCGCAGTATTGGCTTGCCTGATAAACGGTTAAGGCTTCCATAGGTCTACCCCCTCAAACATAACCGGAACGCTTATATCGTCATTTTCGATAATACCACTATTACCGATTTTTCTGTTTTGTCAAGGCAAAAATAAACTGGCGAGGACATAAGGGGGAGGAGAGAAACTGAACTGGCAGAATGCTCTCAGATAAAAATCACTGTAAGAAATTCCATAGGTGGAGTCAACGTCCCAGGTATCGTATCTATGCAGGGAATGAGCATCGAAACGCACAAGAGTAATGGTCGTCAGTGCACAAATTTATTGACGTTAAGCAAGCGGTGGACCATACCTATACAGGGAGAACTTACGTGATCAACCCCTTAATTCTATAACCGGCGAGAAAGGTTCAAGATTAAGATGAAAGTAGCTTTAATTGTTCCTATGAATAACCCTGACAGTGGAAAGAGCTTCTATGATAGTAAGTTTGTCTCGACGTTTTTACTCTCCAAAAGATATATTTCATATCTTCTTGCTATTCCTACATTAGCATCATTGACGCCTCCACAACATGAGATCAGGATATTCGACGAAAACATCGAAGATATTGATTATACTTGGAAAGCTGATCTCGCAGGCATCAGCGTCAGGACTATGTTTGCCAATAGAGCTTATGAGATATCTGAAACGTACCGGAAAAGAGGAGTCAAGACCGTTTTAGGGGGCATACATCCATCAATGTGTCCCGAAGAGGCTATCCAATATAGTGATAGCGTGGTAATTGGTGAGGCTGAAGGAATTTGGCCTACACTCTTACGGGATGCCGAAGCCGGTTGTTTGAAAAGGCTCTACAAAGCTAATGGGCTTGCCGACTTAACAGCCTCTCCAGTTCCTATCAGGACATCCCTTTCAAAAAACAAATATTTTATAGATATTGTTCAAACAACAAAAGGTTGCCCATTCAATTGTGAATTCTGCTCCGTGTACGCTTTTGACGGGCAGACGATTAGAAATAAAACTATTGATCAGGTCATCAATGAGGTTCAGGATATTAATGCCTCCCGTGCTAAATATAAGCAGCACAAATCTATATTCTTTGTCGATGACAACATTATTGCAAATAAGCGATTTGCACGGGAACTATTTTTGGCACTATCTCCGTACAAGATTAACTGGATGTGTCAGGCGTCAATCAACATTTCACAGGAGGATGAACTCCTCTCCTTAATGAGGGAGAGTGGGTGCGGAGCCATCTTTATCGGCTTCGAAACCATATCGAAGCAGAATCTTGCCAGAATGCATAAGAGAATTAATCAACGATATAACTATCTTGAAGCAGTCAAAAAGATACAGTCACATGAGATGTTAGTTCACGGCTCATTCATAGTGGGCTACGATTTTGATTCTGAAGAGGCATTTGATGAATTAATAGATTTTATCCAAGAATCCAAGCTGCTCATGCCGTTAATTAATGTTCTTACTCCGTTTCCCGGAACCGAGCTATTCAAACGGTTTGAAGAAGAGGGACGGATCATCCATAAGGATTGGAGTAAATATGACTCAAGACATGTTGTCTTCACTCCTTCAAAGATGTCTCCTGAAGAATTATTCAACGAGTACAGGAGGATTGTCAGGGCAGTGTACTCATTTACTGCCATAATGGCAAGGCTACAATATTACTGGGATATTGATTTCTGGCGACGTTCCAACGAGATTGATCCAGTGAAGTTGAGATACCGTCTTCTCTTCGCCCTTCGGCTTTGTACGTTGCTTATTTCACCAAATTTAGAGCGTTCAAAGTTTATCATAAAAATACTACCAAAGGTGTTGAACAAACGTGTCAGGGTATCGACCATTCTCACATTAATGGCCTACAATGATTTCGCTTACACCCTGTAGCACGAAAGGGGTCTTGGAATATTGTTGTTATTACGATAACCTAACGTCCTATGGCAACTCAAGCAGGCGCTTACTGCGCCAGACCCGCACCACTCGCACCCGGTTGTCGTCGAGACGTTAGACGATGCGAAACGGCGTGTGGATGAACTCTGTTATTTTTCACATTCTATGGACAGAAACGGGGTAATTTTGTAAAAAGTAGGGGGTAGGGAAGGTTATGGTCCCATCGCAATCTATTTCTTTGTTATGACACATTTCCTGTGACAAAGCGTCTCTTGATATAAAACACTATACCATGGGCTTGCCTGTAAAGCGCATTTATCTGCTATACTGACAGCGTAAAATATACTCTTGCAAGACGCTCAATTATTTGGCGCCTTCGGGGCAAGTGTAATATCCCCCAACTTGAGCTTATGAAGGAGGCCCCGTGAACCAGAGCCGCAAGGAGGAAATTGTCCATGCCCGAGGTTTGGACCGCCGGAGAGTTTGGCAGGCATGGGTTATCCTGGCTGCTTCCATAATCCTCACCACCCTCGCCACTATTTACATGAAATCTGATGTGGATGTTCTGGCGAAGCGGGAATTCATATTCGCGTGCAATGAAATTCGGGCCAAGATCGTTGACAGGCTTCAAGCACATGAACAAATCCTTCTTAGTGGAGCGGCTCTTTTCGACGCCTCGGATCAGGTTACCCGCGAGCAATGGAAGACCTTTGTCCAACGCCTTAATGTAGAATCAAATCTTCCCGGCATCCAGGGCATCGGATTTGCACTCCGGATTCCACCCGATCGTCTGGCCCACCACGTCAAGGATATCCGAAGCGAAGGCTTTCCCAATTATGATGTAAGACCGGAAGGCGACCGGGATGTCTACTCTTCAATCATCTATCTCGAGCCTTTTTTAGGACGGAACCTGCGAGCCTTCGGCTACGACATGCTTTCCGAACCTGTGCGCCGGTCAGCTATGGAACGTGCTAAGGACCAGAATGAAGCAGCGCTCTCAGGAAAAGTCGTCCTGGTCCAGGAGACAGACAAGGACATCCAGGCGGGCACCTTGATGTACGTCCCGGTTTACCGCAAGGGAATGCCCACAGGGACCATTGAACAGCGACGCGAAGCCCTCTTTGGGTGGGTTTACAGTCCCTACCGGATGACCGACCTGATGCGCGGCATTCTGGGAGGCTGGGATTCGCAGGAAGGTTTGAGGATTCGCTTGCAGGTCTACGACGGCACGCTGTTATCCCCTGATGCCATCCTCTACGACAGTCAGGCTGCCAATGATATGGGTTTAGCGCCGAGGTTTACCGAAGAAGTACAGATCAATTTCAACGGTTGCCCTTGGACCCTGAGATTCACCCAGGTGGGCAGCCGGGTATTCTCTGTGGGTTACGCCAAAGTCTGGCTCACTCTTGCCGGTGGGACGGTAATCAGTTTCCTGCTGTTCGGACTTACGCTCTCCCTGCTTAACACTCGCTTCAATGCTTTGCAAATGGCCGAGCGTTTGACCGCGGAACTGAGGGCTAGTAATAAGCTATTAAATGCCCTCACCATTGCTCAAAATAGGTATTTTTTGGACCCCAACCCTCGTGAACTTTTCGAGGAACTTCTGAACGCTCTCCTGGAAATTGCTCAAAGTGAGTATGGCTTCATCGGAGAGATTATGAGAGACCAAGATAATCAGCCCTATCTTAAAACTTTCGCTATTACAAATATTGCATGGAATGATACGACACGCGCTTTTTACGAAAAATACTCGGACGAAGGTCTTGAATTTCACAACTTAAATACTCTTTTTGGGAGCGTAATAACAACAGAGAAGCCGGTCATTTCGAACGATCCGAAGAACGATGCTCGAAGCGGTGGCCTTCCAGATGGACATCCTGCTTTACGTTCCTTTCTGGGACTACCTTTCCATGCGGCTGACGTATTCGTTGGAATGATAGGAATCGCCAACAGACCAAGTGGGTTTGACCAGGGTGTGGTAGATTTCCTGGAGCCTTTCTTGGCAACATCTGCCGGTATTATACAATCATACAAAAATGACAGACGTCGAAAAACTGCTGAAGAAAAACTTATTCGAAGTGAACAGAGAATTAGATCAATTGTCGAGAATGTCGTTGACGCGATAATAACTATTAATAGTCGGGGAATAGTCCACACTTTCAACCCGGCGGCAGAAAGAATTTTCGGATATACGGCGTGTGAAGTGATTGAAAAAAACGTGAACGCTATTATTCCGGTGCCACACAGTGACCTCCATGAGGGATATATCCAAAGATATTTGGAAACTGGGGAACACCGAATAATTGGGAAGACTCGAGAAATGTCAGGAAAGAGAAAGGACAACAGTATCTTTCCAATGGAGCTTTCTCTCAGCGAAATGAGAATGGGTAGCGAAATTGAGTTTATAGGTATCGCCCGAGATATTTCAGAGAGAAAACTTATAGAATCAGAACTTGTAACTGCTCGCGAAGAGGCAGAAAGAGCTAATCACGCCAAGAGTGATTTCCTGGCCGTAATGAGTCATGAAATCCGGACGCCTATGAATGGTATACTCGGCATGACTCACGTTGTTCTCGATAGCGAACTGACTCCGGAGCAGCGGGAACACTTAAATCTGGTCAATTATTCCGCAGAATCATTGCTCTCATTGATCAATGACATTCTCGATTTTTCTAAAATAGAAGCTGGAAAGCTGGACCTTGATTACAGCGATTTTCGAATCAGGGACCGTCTTGACGAAATAATTCAATCTTTATCCCTTAGAT
>Ga0208495_1000263_pt1 | contig 21718 bp, 23 predicted proteins | sample CryBogmetaGMA14M_FD_184551 | JGI IMG/M metagenome (GOLD analysis project Ga0208495, IMG submission 184551) | Freshwater microbial communities from Crystal Bog, Wisconsin, USA - MA14M (SPAdes) | ecosystem: Environmental > Aquatic > Freshwater > Lake | place: Crystal Bog, Wisconsin, USA...
AACATAAAGAAGTCAAAATATGTGACAAATTTAGTTTTGTCACCGCATCGCAGTTACGGGGAAATTTTACGCTCCAAACTTGGCTGGGGCGCACTACCAACAGGGGTCAGAAAAAAGTAAAATGCTGAATGACCTGAGCATTAAAAACTTTGCTATCATTGACGAACTTTCCGTTTCTTTCGGTGACGGACTCAATGTTATTTCCGGCGAAACTGGCGCGGGAAAGTCGATAATCATCGGCGCGGTAAGCCTGCTTCTGGGTGATAGAGCCACAGCGGAGATGATTCGAACCCAGGCCGATTCAGCAACAGTCGAAGCTCTTTTTGATATCTCTTCCAATGATCCCCTGCGGGAAAAAATCGCCTCAATGGGTTTTACCGCGGGCGATGAACTGATTATCCGCCGGGTAATTTCGCGCACCGGAAAAAACAAAGCGCTCATCAACGGGCAAATGGCGACACTGGCCAATTTGTCGGCAATCAGCGAATCACTGATTAACATTTGCGGTCAGCATGAACATCAATTGATTCTCAATGCTGAAAACCATGTGGACATTCTCGATGAGTTTGGCGCCTGCCTGCCTTTGCGGGCTTCTTACGCGGAGTTATACAATCAATATCAGCAACTGAAAGCTCAGATGGCGAAGCTCCAGGAACTGCGCCGCAGCCGTGAAGAAAAGACTGCATTGATTAAATTTCAGTTAAAAGAGATTGTGGATATAGATCCGCAGGCAGCGGAGGACGTTACTCTGGCCGATGAAAAAAAAGTGTTGGCCAACGCGCAAAAACTTACCGATTACGCCAACCGCGCTTATGATTTGCTTTACGGGGAGCAAAATTCAGTTTGTGAAAAGCTCAAAGATGTCCGAAATTCGGTAAAGGAAATCAAAACAATTGACGCGAGCTTAAAGCTTGCCGAAGCGGATATTGAAGGCAATTTTATCGCGCTGCAGGAAGCGGCTTTGGCGCTGCGCGATTACGGAAAGAATCTTTTCTATGATCCCGCGAGACTTCTGGCCATTGACGAACGTCTTGAAATGATCGGCAGACTGAAGCGCAAACACGGCGGCTCTCTCGAAAGTGTTTTATTAAAGAAGCTGGAAATGGAAGAGGAGCTCCGGCGTGTATTTTCGGTGGAAGAAGAGCTGGAGAAATTAATCAAAGAAGAAGCAGTAATCAAAGCAAATCTTGCGCAAAAAGCACTCGAACTTTCGCAGGCCAGGGCGCAGGCTGCGGCAAAATTGAAAGAAGCCGTGGATAATGAAATCCACGCTTTAAATATGCGGCATGCCGCTTTTTCTGTTAATTTCAAAAGAAGTTTTGCCGCTATGGATAAAGCTGCGGCAAGCTTTGGTCCCAAGGGCGCGGATGAAATCGAATTTTATCTGACAGCCAATATTGGGGAAGAGCCCAAGCCCTTGAACAAGATTGCTTCGGGTGGTGAATTATCGCGCATTGTTCTGGCGCTTAAAAATGTTTTGTCGCGGACCGGTTCTGTGGCTACTATTGTCTTTGATGAAGTGGATAGCGGCATCGGCGGCGCGACAGCTGAAATAGTAGGAAGAAAATTAAAAGAGGTATCCGCCAACCATCAGGTTGTTTGCATTACTCATCTGCCCCAGATAGCCTGTTTCGGGGGCAGCCATTTCCGCGTGGCTAAAGAAGTCGCTGGTGGCAGAACAGCCACCACCGTGGAGATGTTGACCGATGAGCAGAAGATTGAAGAAATCAGCAGGATGTTGGGCGGTGTTGATTTGACGCAAACGACAAGGGAACATGCCCGCGAGATGCTTAACGGCGCCAAAACAGCCGGTGTGGGGGATAATTTGGAGGGGAAGAAGAATGCTAAGAAAAGCGCGCATCGGTGATGTCAAGACTATTCACCGGACGATTAATCTTTCGGCAGGCAAAGGTGAAATGCTGCCCCGCTCTCTGATGGATATATACAACTCTCTAAGAGACTTCATCGTTTACTGCGATGAAGACGGCTTGCAGGTTATCGGTATTTGCGCGATGAACATCATCTGGGAAAATCTTGCTGAAATCCGCTCTCTTTATGTTGATGAAAATTACCGCAGGCAGGGAATCGGCAGGAAGCTTGTCGAGTTTTGCATTTCGGAGGCGATTACACTGGAGCTCTTTCGAATATTTTCGCTGACCTACAAGCGGGAATTCTTTGTTCAGCTGGGGTTTAAGGAAGTTGACCGCTCCACTCTGCCGGAAAAAATCTGGGCGGACTGTTTCCGCTGTTCCAAATATCCGGATTACTGTGATGAAGTTGCGATGATTATTGAATTATGAAATCCGCTGTTAGTTATCTTTTGCTTGTTTTAATCCTTTTATCTCTGGCTGGTTGCACGCGGGGAGTTGTGCTAATGCCTGCTTCTTCGGCGGATACATTTATTCTTGTGCCCGGGGAGCAAATAGATTTAGATGATGATCTTGATTTCGCGGCACTCGATCTGGCGATTGATCGCTCTGTTAAGTATTATGAAGGCTCCGGCCGGAACATCATTTGCCGGATGGCGGATAAATTTATCGGGGCCAAGCAAATGAAAGATTCTTTGCTTGCCTTTCGAAAAATCATCAAAAGTGACGCCAGCATTGAAGAAAAGAAAAACCAGATAAGACAGGAATTTGATATATACCGGGCGGCAGGCGATGAAAAATATGGCGGCGTGCTTTTCACCGGCTATTATGAACCGTTGCTGGAGGGTTCTTTAACCCCGACGGATAAATATAAATATCCGCTATACAAGAAGCCGCCTGATCTGGTGATGAAAGCAATTTCTAAAAATGAAACTAAAATCAGCCGGATGGAAAACGGTGAGGCAGTCCCTTATTATACCCGCCGGGAAATTGATGTTGAAGGAGTTTTAAGGGGGAAAAATTTAGAGCTTGTCTGGGTGTCTGATCCTGTGGATTTGTTTTCCTTGCATATACAGGGTTCCGGAAAAATTAAACTGGAAAACGGAACACTTATAACGGTTGGTTACGCGCAAGATAATGGCAGGCCTTTCCGCAGTATAACCAAATTCATGCTTGACAGTGGTAAAATAAGCAGCCGGGATGCTTCTTATCAGCATGTCTTTTTAAGGGGGAAGGAAGAACAAGAGATGTATGATATCTTAAGTTATAATGAAAGATACATATTTTTCCGTTTTGTGGAAGAGCCGATTGGTTCTTTAGGCCAGCCGGTAACGCCGGATCGATCAATTGCCACTGATCCGGATTACTTTCCGCAAGGCGCCCTGGCCTTCATCCGCCTGCGCAAGCCGGTGTTTGATGCGGAAGGCAATATCAGTCAAAGAGTTGCTTTCTCCCGTTTTGTTCTCAGCCAGGATAAGGGGTCGGCAATCAAGGGACCCGGACGGGTTGATCTTTTCTGCGGCTTTGGCGCGGACGCTCAGTCCACAGCCGGTAGCCTCAAAGAAAAGGGCGAACTGTATTTCCTCATCAAAAAATAAAATAATACCTCTACGCTTTACGCGGCTGCTTCTGCCCGCGCTGATTTTCGCATCTTCTTACTTAATGTTCGGATAGTAAAAATAATTGTTAAGGCAAAGATGGTGAAAAGTAGCAGCGTCATCAACATTCCCAGGTGCATGATCAAATAGGCAACACCGATTACCGGCATTAATAGTAAGCGGGTAATCAAGCGCAAGCCTTCACTCGGGGCAATTTTATCAGCAATGGCTGGGCTCGTCTTGTAATAAAAGTCCACAAACGCTTTTCCGGCTGAAGAACTTAGCAAAACGCGATCACGGAAGTCTCGCAATATCTGTACATGGCTCTCCAGAGGCGAGCCGAAAGCTGCCGTGGCGATAAAACATCCGCCGCCGCCACCACCGCCACCAGCCGCAGGAGCTGCCGCTGTTGCATAAGCTTCGTTGGAGTAGCTGGTGGAATAGCCGACGGCATTATGAGCTCTCACCCTGTAATAATAGGTTGTGCCTGTTGTCAGGCCGTAGTCGTTATAAGTGGTCACTCCGGCGGCCACAGTTCCTATTTCAGCATATACTCCGCCGCCTATTTTGCGCTCAACATTAAAAGTTGTTTCATTGTCGGAGTTATCCGTCCAGCTCAGGTTGATTTGAGTTGCGGATGCGGCAGCAGCGCTAAGCCCGTTGGGCGCTAGTGGAGGATATGATGGCGTTGCGCTCGCTTCATTGGAGTAAGGTGAATCGCCGCTGGAGTTGGATGCTCTCACCCGGTAAGTGTAGGTGGTATCCGTGGTTAACCCGGTATCGGAGTAACTGGTCGCGCCCGCTGCTGCTGTGGCTACCTGAATGAACGATCCCGTGTTTTTGCGTTCTATTTTATATGTCCCGCCGCCTGCGGCATTATCAACCCAGGTCAGATCGACTGTTGTTGCGCTGGAAGGCGCAGCTTCAAGAGTGGTTGGTGTTTCCGGCACATAAGTCAAGGCGTCGATATAGGCCGTATCCGAACCGGAAGAAATACCGCCATCTTTGATATATACCCACCGTAATATGTGCGAGCCGGCAGTCAAATAAGCAACGCAAGGCATCCAGGATGTCACTGCCGTGCCGCTTATTCTTAATTGCCGTACGCTATCCACATAAAATTCCAAATAGTCATAACCACCCTCCGATGATACATAAGCGAAGAAGGAGAGATAGCCCGCCGCGGAAGCAGTGATGGTCCGTTGCAGCCAGGTGGATTGGGAATGAGTAATTGTTCCGGCCTTGAGGGAGCGACTTCCGTCTCTGGCCGTGACTGTTGTAGAGGGAGCCCAGGAAGCATCGCCGCCTGTTGTCCAGCCGGAAGGAAGCGACGCGCTCTCAAAACTTTCGTTGACGGGTAAGGCAAAACTAGTTACGCCAACGCCCAGCCAGGCGGCATTTACCGGTGTCACCCAGTCATTAGCGCCTTGAAGATCAGTTGCCGCAGAAATCCAGGCAGCCCTGGCTGTAGAATAATCGGTGGATGAGGTCATATAATTGCTGTTAGCGCGGTAGGCGATTAATTTGGTGTTGTTAGTCGGCGTTGTATCGATCCCTGTTACATTGTAGTACAGACCATCGTTGTAGCCGGTTCCGCCAACGCTCAGCAGATAATAAGCAAAGCTCTGCGGGCCGCCGTTGTAATGCACGCCGCCGTTGTCAGCGGTTCCAAATTTCCAGTAGCTGCCATGATATTTGGATGGCTGTTCTCCGCCGGAACCAACGGTTGCCGTATTGGAGGGGTTGCGCATATCGCGCAGAGCCGTGGAGCTCAGCCAGCAATCTTCACCCATCAGCCAATCAGCAGTACCGGCTGTTCTTGACGGGTAGCTGGAGCTGTTGTCCGTCTGGGCATAGAATTCAACATTGGCGCCAATGATATCGGAAAAGGACTCGTTAAGTCCACCGGACTCATAGGCGTAAGTCAGGTCGGATGTGTATTGAGTCCAGGCGTGGCCGAACTCATGACCCACGACATCAAGAACCGCCAGAGGATTAGCATCTACACCATCAGCATCGCCAACAAGGAATTCTGAGCCATTCCAGTAGGCGTTGACGAGATTAGTTCCATAATGGACATTAACCACTGCGTAGGCTCCGGCATTGTTGAAGCTGTTGCGGCTGTGCACGCTCCAGAAGTAATTCTGGACAATGTTGATGTTCTGGGCCGCCGACATTTCCACGCGGTCGGTTGTGCCCCAGGCATGAGTTGTTCCATCCCTGTAGGCATAGGTGTTGTAATCAAGGTTGTAGGTACCGGTTGTGGAATAATTAAAAACATACCAGTATCTGGTTTTGTTATAAAGGTAATCGGCGGCATTGGTGGTATCGGCCCAACCCGGGACGGAAACACTGCCTCCACCTTCGCCGGCCAGTATCGAGCCGGTCATGTTTTGGTTGCTGCCCGAGCCGGTCGGCGCGGCAATGGACATAATGTCGGGCGTCAATAGCCCCGGCGCGCTGGTAGTTGCGGCTTTGCGGAGCGAACCTTTCCTGGCGCCGGAGGAAATATTGTCCGGAGCTTTAAAAGACTTGATGTTGTCATATTGTTTGAGGACATCACCGGTTGAGGCATTAACATAATAGTACCACTGGCCTACGTCACCGTTACGGTTATCGTAAGAAAGTATATAATGATAAGCAAGAATATATTGGCTGAGGCCGGCAGGATAGACAACAAGTACCGGTGCTTTTTCTATATTAAAGCCGGGTTTCCCCTGCAGCTCATCAAGGCCCGCGACAAGAGCCGCATCCGCGCTGATTTCTGGGGTTATGGTGATGTTTATTTCCGGATAATACTGGCCGTTGACCTGATAAATCTTGTTATCCTTGTTGATATGGACGATCAGTTCGCCGCCCACAACACTAAGGCCGTTATACTTCTGGTAAAAACGTGTATGTTTGTAGCCCAGGTCATCGTCCTGAATCATCCGCAGACTAAGCTCCGAGGCGGGGTCCTTCATTTTGAAGATAGGTTTAATCTCATCGAGAAAATCCAGCGCCGCGGCGGCCGTATCTCCAGCGACCTTTTTGTCGAATCCGCGCAGCGAATAAGGAACATTCTCGGCAGAATTCCAGTCCACAGTAAGATGAGGATAAGAATTTAAAAATGATTTCTGCTGCAGTGTAACTGGTGTGGTCACCGACGCCGCAGCCGTTAATCCGGTTGTGGACGACGAATCTTTGCTGGTGCAGCCTGCAAGAAATAGTGTCAGAGAAAGCAAGATAAAACCGGTTAATAATAATTTACTCAACCCCTTCTTCATAAAGCTCTCCTTAAAGTACGATGTGTTTTGCTTACTACACTGTCCCTCGGCAGTTTCTAGATTTAGGTTTAGCGAGCGCCTGATTCAGCGTGGTGGAAAGAAGAGAGGCAAGCCCGGCGCAAGGCGTACCGCGCAAAGATTCATCGTTAAAATTAAGTTTGTAATACTGCCCGGCGCGAGACAGAATAATTGTATATTCCAGACAGTCCCGGCAGTTGTTGGGGCGTCCGGACTGAATTTTGGGGAAATCGATATCGGCCAGAGCATTGGCTATTTTAGTCATTTGCTCACGGGATATCTTTTGCTCCACGGTTTTTTCGTGCCTCAGGTCGGTGGCAGTTGACTGGCCGGTGCAATCCAGCTTCAGCTGTCTTTGAATTCCGGCAAACCCGCCGGAGATGACGAAGACAATATTCCAGTAACCAGATGACTTTTTATCGGAGATGGTTGAGCCGGAAGTAGGATGGTCAGTTGAAGTTGACACAGGCGTTTGTGCTGCCGTTTTTTGTTCTTTGATCGCGGCGCCGCCTTGCGCTTTAGTACACGCCGACACACAAAAGACGACAAGAAGTGCCAAAGCATAACAATATCTTGTGTGTCTAATGCGCATAGAGCCTCTGGCTGGAAAGAATTAGCAAGTATTTCGATTTGCTTCAGTGCGGACATATAATATGGGTTTATTTATGTCAACGTTTTTCCCAGCTGTTTATAGCTTGTTTTTAAGTGCTTATGTCGTAATCCAATTGCGCGCAGAGATTTTCTGGTGCCAATTCCAGATCAAAGAGCGATCTTTAAAGGATGAAACAAATTGGGGGAAAAGAGGCCGTTCACTAAGAGTGGAAAAATAACCAGTGGAAAGAAGGGAATGACTGTCTGTACCCGGATAATAATATGTCTTGTATGTAGCCGGTGTGGCAAATAAAAAAAGGGGCCGTGCGGCCCCTTTTGATTATGGTGTGAAGCGATGCCTACTACGGTCTGACTTCGCGTTCGATATATATCTCCCGCGTCATTACCGATAGCGCATAGCCGTAATCAGTCGTCTGTGTCTCCACGGTAAACATCTTGTCGTGCGACATCTGTCCATCGAATGACGTTCTCGCACTTACCCCCACTGGTCCGAGGAAGAATAGCGACGGTGGCGGTGGTGTTGTTATGGTCATTATACCGGTCGTGCTAATGGCCGCAATCCATTGATAGGGAGATGTAGTATTAGGTGCAGACGCCCCAGGATCGGCTTGCCAATTGGCGATGTTGAGGTAGCCATTGGTCAATATATAGGTCTCGTAGAATGCCCTGAAATCAATAGAAGCTATTTCGGAAGCGCCGAATGAAGCTCCATAATCGGCATTGAGCATATGGGTGTACCATGTGCCGACTTTGTCATAACTTTCATAAGTCTGCCCGCTAACCTGGATAATCATCATCCGGTAGCCGTCTTCTGACGCCTCTGTCGCCACTATTGTCTTGCGGTCATCCGATAAGAATCCCTGGAATGTAGTATTGCCGCTGATAGTGACAAACCCATTGCTGTCCACCGATAATGTTCCGATGTCGCCAGTTGGCCCTATGCCGCCGTTTACTGCTGGGGGTAATACTGACGTGGCAAAGTTTACTACACCGGCCGTATCGGTCGTTCCCGTGCCATAGTTCCAGGCGTTGGGATCGCCCACCTGCAGGCCGTGGAAAGCAAAAGACTTGCCCCGGATGTCGGCGTTGCTGTAGGCATTTCCCGGAACCATTTTCTGGACAATCTGTAACGCATAGTTTGAGCCCATTGTTTGTGTTCCGGCAATGAAGTTCTTGCTCAACGTCATCGTCCCGGTAAAAGGATCCATAGGTATAGGTACATAGCCGTTGCTGCTTGCGGATAAATTCCCCTTTAACTTCGGTGAATTAACAGTTATCTTGCCGCTGGAATTAATCGTCCATTTCACCGCGTTTGGTTCCGCCGGGCAGGTTGTATTTCCGTAACTGTCCAGACAGTCTGAAAAGGTCAGATACCCTTGGACATCGGCAGTTACGGTAGCCCGGAACCAGCCGTCATCATCGCCTGTAAACAGAGCCTGAACTCTCCAAGTTCCTTCAAGATCGGACTGAAAACGATGATCTCTACCGAGTCAGCACCTTCTGCTATCGAGAACAGCAAGATATCTTTTCCGCAATAGGTTGCCCTGATTTTGTTCGTGTTTGACATATGGTTATCGAAGTAGAAGGTACAGCCAGTTAAGTCGCAGGCGTAATCTTGCGACGAATAATCATGAGGAGTGCCATTGTTCATGTCTTGACCCATATATAGTCTGAGGCGTGTAACAATTAATATTCTTGCTTGGTATTTTCCGATTTTCAGCGTATTCCTACCCTATTTGATTTAGAATGAAAAGAAAATAATCATCATAAAATCAGCTAATTTTAACTTTTACCAGTGGGTATTTAGCGCTAATTATGCTAACCCCGATACGCGCCGCTATCGGGATAGTTCCCAATCCCGACATGTAGGGATTGGATAATTCGATCAACAATCTTCAGCACACTTCGTTTCTGAAGTTTGGATCTCATTACGACTTACAGATTGCAGTGTACTTGATTTCTGCAATCTGAGTCTCACTAAAATCAAGTTGGAAAACATGGAAAATTTGTCAGGCTACCATCAAATGCTCCGCAATACTAATTTATCGTGGTCAATGATTATCAGTTAATCATGCACTCATAGCCATAATTCAATTTTAACGATAACGAGGAAGCTATATGCACCGCCCGTATGAACCAAAAAAATACTTCGTTTTTCAAGCGCCCTGAGTTCCCATGCCTTAGCCTTCCACAGCAGGTCAACCTCAGGCTTGAAAGCAGAAACGAGTTTATTGATTATCTACAACTGTTTGGTACGGGGCTTTGAGCAGAATCGATGAAAGCGGGTGGCTATACATAATAAACAGAACCATGCAGTTAAATTTACATGATCATTATTTTTTTATTATTTAATAATTGGTTTGGATTGGTCTTTAAATCTTTTTAAATCAAAATACATGATACGAGTGTCGCTATCTTTGTCTTCTCCCCAAAGAAACTGGAACCCATTTTTCGTATAAAAATTGATGGTTGCATTATCATTATAAGCATCTACAGTTATAAATCGGCATCCCGTTCTGTTATGCGTTAAAAAAAATTCCTTTGTCATGTTTAATAAATATGTGCCTATGCTGTGCCTATGATAATCTTTATTGACACCAAGCCGACCAATTTTTACTGCGGGAAATGAACTGTACCTTCGGAATTTATAGGGAATAGTTTTTTCTATTTGCTTTCTGAAATCTTTTTTATTTGTTTTAGCCTCTTCCTTTGTTAAAGGAATATTGTCATTTAAAAAACTAATAAAGGCCACAGGAATAAATATATTTTCCCTAGTAGCTGCTACTGGTTGAAAATAATATGTTTCTGCCAAAAGATGATGTTTGTGCATAAAAGCATCATCTCTAAAAAATTCATTTAAGTCTGGATTGCCACAATCAAAAGAACAGATGCTATTAAAATCATCTTCTGTTTCCAGCCTTGCCAGAACAAATTTATCAGATTCAAATTTATTTCTTGTTTTGGTGGGCATTTGCCATGATCTTTTTTATGGCACTATCTAGGCGAGGTGTGGCAACTGCGCCCATCGGTTTTTTTAAATCTTTTTCAATTTTGTTGAGGAAAGCAGCACTTTCTTTGGCATTTAATTTGGGAGTTGGTGCGATTGGTAATGCCATGTTTATTGTCCCCTTTCTTTTTGGTATCAATTACTGAACATTAAAAATTGTGACATTTATTAAAGCAATATTAATTGCTATACCACAAATGAAAATATTTTTGTAAAGTATTTTTAAAATAACCTGACCTTGTATTTACGCGAACTCGTCAACTTTGAGACGCTTTTCCAACTTTTTAACTTCTTTTATGGAGATTCTGGTGCTTGATCGAATCTTTATTCGCGGCAAAAGCCCCTCTCTAATAAGTCGGTAAATGGTGTCGTCGGAGATCGAGAAGTAAACACAAAGCTCCTCAACACTAAAGTATTGTTTTAAACTGCTGTATTTAATTGTTTTTAAGTCACCAAACTTGTCTGTTTTCACAACTCTCCATTTTAAACCGTTTTAAATCGGTTTTAAGGGGTGTCAAACTCCGACCCCTGACCTTACCCCTACCCAAAACTTTTTATCCGCATTTTCTCGGTAGTCAGCTCTAAAATTTATCAAATTTCTCGGTAGTCAAGCCATTTTGAAAACATGTCCGAACCCTCCAAATCACCGGTTACTTTTTGTCGTCAAAATTCTTCTTCATCAGATCCCGGCGCTGCGCTCGGTCTTCGTCCGACATCTTCTGCTTCTGCTGGTGGTTTTTTAGCCATAGCTGAAGCTGAGGTTCTTCTTCCTTGTCAGGATCGAGCCCCTGTATGCCCGCTTTGATGAAGCAGTCCTGTTTGAGCATCTCCAAAGTGAAGTACCCTGTGGCATCCACTTTTGCGAGCTTACGCTGTGCCTGTACCCAGGGAAGGCTTTTGTGTTCTCGCTCTCGGCAGATTTCCTCTCCGGCATACCAGATAATCAAACTTTGCGGTTCCCGAGGACAGAAGGGCGCTTCGCATACTTCGTACATTTTGCATTCTTCCCTTTCTGACCGAACTCTCTTTTTGGGCATGTATGGGCAAGATTCACATTGAGGGTGCATTATGAGCCTCCTGTGCAAGATAGCCCTGAACATTGAGAACGATCTGCTTTTTTGATGATGATTGTTGTCTGCGGTGTCTCGCCTGTCTCAAACCGAAACGCCCATCCGGTCAGGTACTTCGGAATATCGTCCGGGATGAAAAGCCCCTTGACGGCATCACCTACAAACTTGCTCCCCGTGGCCATGTAATTGTCGAGGTCGCGCCGCCTCCGGTCGGGGAAGGTGAAGACCAGCGTTATCCTGACACTCCGGAACTTCGGCCTGTTCATCCGGTGCCATTCTATAAAGACCTCACGCGCCCACTGCTTTTTCAGTTTATGCTGCTTGCACCAGTGCATCAGCCGGTAAGCATTCAAAGACGGTGGCAACATGGGAAGGCTGATAGTTATTGTCATTGTTCGTTCCTCTGAAACTTCCGGTAGCTATGCCAGTCGAAACGGAATATTTTTGATTCGCCTTCGTAGAGACGATCGATGATTTTATCGCCCAGGCAGATTTCGAGTGACTTTATGTCCATGATGTTTGTTGTCAGGATCACCGGCAACATAGCTTCGTACCGTTGATCGAGGATGTCGTAAATGATCATGCGCTCTGTGTCCGTCCCGAACTGGACGCCTACTTCGTCGATGACAAGGAGATCGCAACTGACCATGTGGGTGATTATCTGGCTGTGGGATTCTTCGGTATTTTTATTGCTGAATGTGTCCTTGATCTCCCTGAGCATTATTGGCATTTTGACAAACAGTCCGGTGAATCCTGCCCGGATGATGTAGTTGAGAATGCCGGCGCAAAGATGACCTTTCCCTGTGCCTACAGTTCCCATGAATAATAACCATGTGCCTGTCTTTTTGTGTTCAGCAAAAGCAAGCGTGTATTCCTGTATGGACTTGAGTATGCGGGTCTGCTTGTCTTTTTCTTTGGTTGCTCCGTATGGCTTGAATGTGTCGAGTGTCTTTTCGGAAAAGCGTTTGCCCAATGCGCTGTTTTTCAGGTTTCTGGCAATCCGCTGTTCTTCCCGTTCCGCTTTTTCCCTGTTGTCTTCGCATGTGCGGCAAGGAATGTCTGCCCAATAAGGCTTTTTCCCTGTAGCAGCCAGATACGTGGCGTTATCCACGAAAGCAAACTGGATGCTATTGCCACAGAGCTGGCACATTTTTGCCGGTTTACCAGTTACCTCTGAGAGCCTTCGGAATGTCGGAGAAGGGTTCAATTCCCGCAGGTTTTGTAAAGCCATTTTTTTGTCCTTTCTGTTTCATTTTCATGGTTAGTGTGTCCCACTTTTCCCGTAGTTTCTTGCCGCTCAGGATGTTAGCCCCCCAGAAGTCGTCGTGTGTGGCAAAAAAAATGACTTCCTCGACTGTTGAGGGTTCCTGTTTATCGATGCCGATGAGTTTCTCAATATCGAGCGCCCATCCGGTTATTGTTTTTTCTCTTGCTGCGGTGTTTTGGTTGGCCAGACGTGATTTAGAATTTTCTTTGATGATTTCCGAAAATAATAAATCCCCAAGTCTCAAAGCGTCATCGCTTGCGACATAGTTATCTTTAAAACTTTCTTTAATAGTTTCTTTAACTCTTTCTTTTGTGGTTATCCTTTTGGATAACGGCAGATTATCCTTTTGGATAACGGTTGTTATCCTTTTAGATAACGACTCATTATCCTTTTGGATAACGATTGACGGTGTTGTCGCGTGTCTTGATATCGGAGCCCACTCGTCGTAATTCTTATTGATTTTATATATTTTGGTGTTGCCGTTATCCTTTTGGATAACGATGATTATCCTTTTGGATAACAGACTGGTAATAGCTGCGGCAACATTCGGTTTTTTTATTCCTGTCTTTTCAACAAATTGGGTTAGCGAAATGGCATCTTCGCATTTATGCCAGCCGTAGGTTTGGCGAAAAATAACATCCACAACTTGCCGCTCCTCTCCTGGAATTCTGTATCCACACAGAGCATCCATGATCGCATTAGCAATTGGAGTAAATCCGTCTTCTTTTTGTGGATTGGCCATGCCCCCTTTTTCCCCCCGCCATCTTTGCACAGAGATATCCCTGATCCTTCGGCAGGATCAGAGCTATCTCTTTTTTCTTATTGAACTGTGTGAGCTATCGCTGTTGGAACTTGAGCTGCTGCTGTGTTTTGTGCAACCTGCGCCGCCAACCGGTCATTCTCTATACCTTTGAGTATGTCCCTGAAGGCTGTAAGCCTTTCCGGCTTTTTCAAAGAATCGAGAAGTTTTACTTGTTCCGCAATCTGTCCTTCTGACAGTTCCGCCATGGAGTGCAGACCGTAACGCTGATAGCAGTAATACTTGTAATCTTCGTCGGAGAGCTTTAGCGCGTTGGCTACAATGAACAGGTCAGCATAGCGGGTGCTGCTACCTTGCGTCACCTTTGGACTATTGGCTGAAGGTGCAGGATTAACTTTGGCTGCCGGTGCGGTCTTCGGTATCTGTAATGCATCCGGCGCATTGTTTAGCCAGTTGATGAGAGTGATTCCTGTTTCCTGTGATGGCGTGAAATACTTGTTGTCGAAAAGTGATGTCCTGTCTTTGCTGGCCGTAGCGACATGGTTAATATCGATGTCGTAGAAAACAGTAAATTCATACTCCATTCCTTCTCTTTGAACTGGAGCCAACCCTATTTTTTTGACGGTTTTTTTGCCGCCTTCTTCTGATTGGGAATATTCCATTTTACTTCTCATCGTGGCGATGATGTGGCAGGGCGATTGGAGCAATGCTTCCACAAGCTCGTTGTGCTGTGGCGTAATCTTGCGCCATGCTGTCCAGGAGTTACCGCCGCGATCGGCGATTTTGCCGTGAAGATCGAGCAAACCGCCTGTGCCTGACCAGGCATGGGATAGTGAATCGGTGATGATGATGTCATATCCCAGCTTTTCCGCTTCCTTGATTGCGGCAACGTATTTGCTGGGCTCAAATGGAGCTTCAACTGTGCAGACATCGTAAGCGCCCAGGTGGGAGTAAAGCTCTGCTGACCCTCTTTCAGTATCGATAAGTGCGATTTTCCCGCCGATGCCAAATGCGATCTGCAAAGCGGAATACGTTTTGCCTGATCCTGCGGGACCGGCGATTGCCAGGCGGAGTTTGCTTTTCCGCCGTTCTGCTTTGTGAAAATTACTCATGTTGTTCTCCTTTCGGCCAAAGGCCATTAAGTTATTCTTATGTTGTAATATTTGATAAACTCCTCAAAAGACGGCTTGCTCCTACTGTCTTCCCTTGGTTGCCACTTCAATGCTTTACCGGGTGTTACTCTCAAAAAATCTTTTAGCTTCTGATAGAGTGACGCGGCGATGGCCTCAGGCATATGCGAAATATACTTGGTGAAGTATTCATCGTTTATTCGATCATACGCTGGTTTCATTTGATACATGTGTTTCCTCCTTTCTTCTGATGGCGGTAGCTCCGGCTGACCGGTGACGAATCCATCATGGAAGTCATACATTCAACCGAAGCTCCGCTTTATTTTATGTAAACTTTATATTCCGCGTTCACGTAGAATATTTTCCCTTCCTGATCTCTCGCCATGCAAAATTTCCCTTTCATGGATGGCAAATCCATATCGCAACCGACTGTTTCCGCGTTAAATAGCCAATCTTGCGTATTTCTTAAACCGGCCTGAATGTTTGGCCGGAATAATACAAAAGCCATCAGGCCAACACCGATAAACAGCACACATAAAATCAGCATTAATGTTGCCTTAAATGTCCTTGCAAGTATCCGGTAAGTCATAAAGCGGTAGGTCATAAAGCGAATACCTCCTTAAAACCTTGCAGGTGCGTTCTCACACATTCCCTTGCTCTGTTAAGTTCGGTCTGGATGTCTTTGTCATCCCACTGTTCTTCGCCCTTGAAAACCTTGATGTCAATGGCTTCGCCTTTAAAATCGTTTCCTGCCCAGAGTTCAAGGACGCGGGCTTTGTCGCTGCAATGCACCTCTTGAGTTATCAGGATTGTGTACATATTAACCTCCTCCCACAGGATAGACAGCATCAATCAAATTCATGGCAACCTTCTATAACTGCGGTTTTGACAATGGTTAAACATTGACCGTTTTTGGCGATAACTGCCCTTAGCGAGCGATCGCAATATGAACAGCAATTCCAGCCGCTATCTTCAAACTCTTTAAGCTTGGCGTGAAACCTGATTTTTGTTTTCTTTGTTTTGCTTATTGCTGTGACCATAATCCTTTTCTCCTCTTTAGTGCCTCCCCTGGGTTTATCTGCTATTCCTGAATCTGGTTTCTATGTGTTCATAAATGTTCACGCCGGGGATGTAACGAAGCCCTGCGTCAATGGCGCTTTTGATTTTCTTTTCGTCCGGGATCAGGTATTCAAGCGGGATGATATTGGCGTTGATGATCTCAAATTTATAGGTAGTGACCTGATAGGACGTAGTGCCGGACTTCGTTCGGACCGGCTGCTTTTGCGAGATGATTGGAGTAAGAATAACAGGTGCTTCCAGTTTCGCCGATTCCGCTTTTATTCTGGCGGTTTCTCTGGCATCATTGATGGCGGCTTCCGCTTCTGTGTCAGCTTTTGCTTTGTCTGCGGCCGCTGCTTCGGCAAGGCGTGTTTCTTCTGCAGCAAGTTCTTCTTCCGATGTTTCATTTTCAAAGGCAATCAACTTGCGGCGTGTTTCTTCGTCTTTGTCGCGTTGTGCCTTTTCTTCAGCTTCTTTTGACAGACGCTGGCGGGTTTCGTCCTCGGCTTGCAGCATGGCCGCCTCTGCCGCTTTTTTGTTTGCTTCTTCTGTTTCGCGCCGGAGCTTTTCCTGAAGTTCTGCCGCTTCCTTTTTTGCGATTTCTTCCAGACGGCGCTTTTCTCTTTCCGCGGCTATCTGGAAATCACCGGCCTTCTTCTTCGTGGAGGCTTCGGCTTCTTTTAGCGGATCTGTGATGGTCTTGCAGAAGGCGTTGACATCGGCAATGAAAGTTGTCGCATCTGCGATCGCTTTCTTCCTGCGAGTTTCAATATCTTTGGTGATTGCTTTGGCGATCCCGCCAAGCGTGATGGCATGATCGCATGAATGTGCGTCACTTACGATAATGTCATTGGCTTCATGGCAAAGTTTTGTTGTTTGTTCGACATAAACTCGGAATTCAGATTTTACCGCTTCGACCTGATGGTTAGTTACTATGAGTTCCATAATCATTCTCCTTTAAAAAGTATTCAGCTTAAATAAACTCAGCTTCCCAGAGCTTTTCAAAAGCTTCGTTGCCAAAGGCTGCTTTGGTTCCGGCGTTGTCGCGGGAGCATATTGGCAAATAGTCGCACCAGGAACAGTGCATTCCTTCGCTTTTGTGAATGCGTCCTTCTTCGATGGATTGATAAACGTTTTCTGCGGTGTGATAGAGTTCAATAAAATCATCCATTTCTCGGAAGCCTTCCTGTCGCTGAATGTAAGGTGTTTTTGTTTTGATGATGTGGATGTATCCGACAGGGACTTTGCAATCTATCCTCTGGTCGTTTTGCCATATCCAGTAAGCATAACAAGTAAGCTCAAGGGATAGGGTCGGGAGGTAATGAGGGGCTTTGCTTGCCCGTGTTTTTATTTCAATGGGGTGGAGCATGCCGTTTGCTGATGGTGTGTCCACTACGTCCACGAGGTCAACAATGCCGACAAGTGTACACGGCAAAGTGTCGCCGTTGTCGGGATTGATGATTGGGATTTCAAAGCGGGTTTCCACATTGACGGGATCAACAATAACTTCTTTAAGAAACAAGTTGATGTAGTTGTAGGAATCGTTTCTTGCCGTCATAAGTTCTTTTGTGATAACCGGAGTCTGGTCAGCTATCTCTGGTGCCCAGATTTCATCAACTGCCTGTGTCATGTTGACAACCTCATTATTTTTCCTGGCAATGTAATGAGCGGCAATGCCTTGATGGGTCGCCGAACCGATGAGCAGATTGGTAGAGGTGCGAAGGGGTTTGATCTTCATCGTGCTGCTAAAGTGGTGTGACCGTGGGCAGGTGAGGTATTTGTCCATCTGGCTTTTGGATAAGTGAGGTTTTACTTCCTCACTGTCTTCAACGCGGTGTCCTGAGCCTGCCGAAGGGCCGAGAGCCGGATAGTATTCAGTTCCGATGACAACTTCTTGCGGTTCTATTTGAGTGCACATGGGCAATTCTCCTTTCTAATTAAATTCACAATCGGGCAGCACAGATTAAATTCCTTCCTGCTCCAGTTTCCTCAGAAAACGATCCACGGCGGCCTTGCTTCTGATCTTAACTTTTCCATCCTTCCCCTCCAATTTGTTCAGACCCTTGAGAGCCTTTCCTTATCCGTCCTCCAGGCACGAGATGATGTCATCCGCCAGGAAGTCCTTAATGCCGTAGAGCATAAAGATCGTCTGGAGGTAGAGAGTCATGTCGTAAAAGGTCTTCCGAATGACATGATTCGTGTTTTGTGGCTTGCCGCTCTCCAAGATCTTCCTCCTTAAAATGTCCTTCTACTTTACTTACGTCAGTAAATTGGCCTCAGGGGACATGCCAATGAAAATAAATTATTCTCCCGTTATTCCAATGTCTTAAGGTAATATTGCCGGATGGCGGCAAAAATTCTCTGCCGTTTTTTCTTTATTCGTTCGTATTCGCCGGAACCGGAAAACATCTTCTTGAGGGGGATTCCGGAAATGGTGGTCGCGACTATCATTGCCCTGTCCGCCGCCGTGATCACTCCCGCAACGACAAGATGATCCAGGAAGGTTTCCGCATTGCTGATGTCCGGCGCATCATCGCCGGTTTCATCCTGAGCATAATCCTTAAGCTCCGTCACATTACCCGGGAATGGATCTGCTTTAAGCCGCTGATTCAGATAGCTCCGCAAACGGTTTCTGACTTTGCCGATGACCTGGCCGGCGACCTTGAAGGGCTTTATCTCTCCATTCCTCAATATCTGAATCAAGGCGATCACGATCTCCTGCATGAGGTGTTCTTTTTCAATGCCGGGACACTTCCTTCTGCCGTGGTCGCACATCAGCGAAAACGAAGGCGTGAACATGGCAATAAAGAAAGGTGTGAGGGCTTCACTCGCTCCGGCCCGGCGATAAATGGCAATCAGGTCAAAGAGGATTGCATCTTGTTGATCCATGTCCTGAGTTTTATCGTGGAAGAATCTGATCAGGTTGTCATGATCGGGAAAGGGAAGAAGCAGTGGACATTCCTTCCACAACCCCCTGTAAAAGTGTTGGAAGCGCTCCGAGGCCAGCGCCTCCCGTACACCGACATATAAAAAGCCCATACGTTTTAGCGCAGCATGGGCTTCGGGTGCCTCGGAGCTTGCGTCTTATGAAGTATTTTTTATGGGCCTCTCGGGTGCCTTTTATAATTAACGAACGTCTTACACTTGGAGCACTTGATCGTAACTAGGTAAAATGGCTTCTTCCTTGTAATGAGTGGTATACACCATTGGAAATACAAAAGGGGAGTTTGTGGGTGATCTGGTCAGATTAGTGATAACGGGTTGAAACGTGCAGATTCCCAATCATGGTATTTTCAGGATGACCTGGTATTTGTGTCTTCTCGTTATCAGTAAAACTTAAATATCTAGCGAGATGACAGTCTTCCATATTAAAAATAATTCACAATAAATATCGGCATACACCTGCCCTTTTGTAGCCTTCGACAATGACAAAAAAGGACTTGCAAACTGGCTCACTAAGTGATACATTTCTGCCGTATGCGAGTCTTCAAAAACAAATGGTTCAACCGTTGGGCGCGCGGAGAGGATATCCCTGACTCTGCCTTGTACAACGCAGCGGTTGAAATTGCAGCTGGGAGATATGACGCCAATCTTGGCGGTTGCCTGTTCAAGAAACGCTTAGCAAGGACAGGCAGCGGTAAGCGCGGAGGATATAGAATAATCGTAGGATATAAAAAGCCAAACTCGGAACGAATTGTATTTCTTTACGCCTTTGCCAAGAGTGACAAGGCGAACATTTCGGACAGGGAAGAAGCTGCATTAAGTCTTGCTGCCGAGTCTTTCCTGTCTGCAAGCGATAGGCAAGTAGATGAATTATTGACGAGTGGCTCGATATGGGAGGTACAACATTATGAGTGAAATACTGGACATTGCAAACGACATGGCACGTGATCTGTTCAAGGTTGGAGCCATGGACGAAATTACCATGCGCAAGATAGATGCGCTTTGCTTACCGCCGCAACGGCCATTTCAGCCTGAAGACATCCGGCGCATTCGGACAGCTAACCATGTTAGCCAAGCCGTGTTTGCTACCATTCTTGGCATAGGTAAAACAACTGTTCAGCAATGGGAACATGGACAAAAAAAACCGAGCGGCCCAGCGCAGCGGCTTCTTGATCTCATTGATCGTAAAGGATTGTCCGCGCTCGGCTAAAACTGTTTCCTCTTTTTGGAGATGTTCAGCCTTAATGTATACTATGTGAAGTAAGAATTTCTTCCGGGACTATATTTGCAGCGTGAGATAATTCATATAGATTAATAAAGAAATCAATTTTCAGCGTGAAGTAATCTTGAAGTAGTATTGAAGTAATTTCTTGCAAAATTGGGGTAAAAAGGGGTATAAAGAGGGACATAAAAGGATAGAGCAAAGCTAACCTAAGATTTTGACATTACAGGATTTTTTAATATTATTGCTGTCTTACCAATTCTTGTTTGATGGACTGTCTGAATAAGGCGGGCGTTGCCGTGAAATCATTTCCCAGAGAATTGCCGCTCAATGATACATCGCTATGATCTTCATAGCCGGCAGATGGACATTGAAATGTGTACCCGGTTTTGGAGGGCGTTACAGTATAATTGCCGGGCGCGACGACGCCGGGAAGACTGTAATTGCCGTTTCCGTCTGTTATTGTTGTGCCGGTGGCACCATCGCTCAGTGTGATCAATACGCCCGCAAGGCCCACTCCGGATGGTGCACAGGTTGACTGTATGCCGCTTTTAACGCAAACTGCATTTGCCCCGTTCGTTACTCCAAAGGAGGATGTGCCGTCTTCCAGGGTCACCCTGCCGGAAATGATGTAAGTAGTGCCGGTGTCAATTGCCTGAAAATCCGCGTCGGGCACACTTGCTCCGTTGACAACTTTGACTGTGCTGACATCGGTGAATATATAGCCACCCCCTGATGGCGTTATAGTGTAGGTTCCGTTTGCCAAACCCGTAAAGCTGTAATTGCCGCTGCCGTCTGTTGTGGTCTCACCTGTTCCATCACCGCCCAGGGTGACTGTGACACCCAATATACCCGCTGATGCCGCGCGGACAGCTGGGTTTATGGTCACCACGCCCGAAATGCTGTAGGAGTCACCTGCTGCAGTTGTGGAATTGCCGGGGGTGCATGCGCTGATCAACGACATCAAAAGCACGATCATTCCCAATACAAATAAATTGTTACTGCAAAATTTGCTTTTCATAGTTCACCTCCATAAATTTGTTATTTGATAAGAACTGACTTTTTCCCCGTAGGGAGTATAAGTTTACGGTTTTTGCTTGTCAAGGGATAGTTTGCGGATATATATTGTGCTGAAAGATCCCCCTTTATTAAGGGGGAAGTTAAAGGTAACTGTAGGAGCTCACCCATTATAAATTTTTTGTTTTTTCTCGTCCCGCTTATGCGGGATATCATGATCCCGCATAAGCTTCGCTTTGAGGATCAATTCCACTTGCGCTTCAAACTTCACTGCGCTCGTTTTCAGCTAGTTTCAGATTCCCATTCGCTGCACTCAGGGGATCAATTCAACTAACGCTTCTTTCGGATTAAGGTGTCATTGATCCCGCTTCGTTTCACTCGCGGGATAATTCGACTAGCAAGTTTCAGTGCACTTCGTTTCTGAAACTTGAGTCTCATTAATAAAGCAGCGGGGATCTTCCGCCAGGTAATCACCGCTGTAAGCCAGGGCGCGTCCACGGCAGCCGCCGCAGACTGTTTTGTAATTGCAATTCCCGCAGATACCTTTTAAATTTTCTTCCCGCTTGCGTAAATTCTGGAAAACGGTCGATTCATAGTAAATCTTATTAAAATCCAATTCTTTCACATTACCGGCGCTGATTTCGACAAAAGGACAGGGCCAAATATCCCCGTTGGCTTTGACATATACAAAACCCCGGCCTGCGGCGCAGCCATGGAATACCTTGCCCGCAAGCCTAAGCATTAGCCCGTCACGAATACCATTTTTTTCTAAAATATAAGGCCAGTACTGAGGGCCGGCGACTGGTTCGATTATTGTATGAGCGGTCTTTTGTTTGAACGCGATAAGTTCGCTCAGATATTTATTGGCGGTTTTCTTTAAT
>Ga0208495_1000266_pt1 | contig 21550 bp, 21 predicted proteins | sample CryBogmetaGMA14M_FD_184551 | JGI IMG/M metagenome (GOLD analysis project Ga0208495, IMG submission 184551) | Freshwater microbial communities from Crystal Bog, Wisconsin, USA - MA14M (SPAdes) | ecosystem: Environmental > Aquatic > Freshwater > Lake | place: Crystal Bog, Wisconsin, USA...
ATATACGGAGGGAAAAATTAAAATGGCTAAGAAAAGTGAAATAACATCTGAAAATATCGCCACGTTTGCCGGAGGGTGCTTCTGGTGTTTGAAAACTGATTTTGAAAAATTGCCTGGCGTAATAAAAGTTGTTTCCGGTTATGTTGGAGGAAAGAGCGAAAATCCAACTTACGAGACGTATGCCCAAATGGGTTACATTGAAGCTGTGCAGGTTTATTATGATCCGAAAAAAATCACTTATGAACAACTATTAAATTATTTTTGGTGCCACATTGATCCTACTGACGGAGGTGGACAGTTTGCCGACCGTGGTCCTGAGTACCGCAGTGCCATATTTTATCAGGACGATACACAGATGCAAATTGCTGAAAAATCAAAACAGGCGTTGGAAAAATCAGACAAACTTAGCAAACCCATTGCCACAGATTTAATTAAATTGACTAAATTCTATCCGGCCGAAGAGTATCATCAGAACTTCGATGATCAGAATCCCGAAATTTACAATTCCTACCGCTTGTTTTCCGGACGTGATCAAACTCTAAATAAATTATGGGGAGACACTAATGGCCTTCACCCTATATGCCCGATAAAATCAAATAAACCTAAACAAGCTGCTGCGACATTGAAGAAGAAACTTTTACCAATGCAATACGAAGTGACGCAACAAAGTAGCACCGAGGAACCATTCAATAATGAGTATTGGGATAACGAAAAAGATGGTATCTATGTGGATATTGTTTCCGGCGAAGCGCTCTTCAGTTCTTTGGATAAATATGATTCCGGCACCGGCTGGCCCAGCTTCACCAAGCCGCTGGAGCCAGGAAATATCGTTGAGGAAGAGGATCGGAGCCTTTTTATTTCCCGAACCGAAGTCAGAAGCAAAAAAAAGAACTCCCATTTAGGCCACGTATTCCCTGACGGCCCGGCACCGACTGGTTTGCGTTATTGCATGAACTCGGCGGCAATGAGGTTTGTCTCTAAAAAGGATCTGAAAAAAGAAGGTTACGGAAAATATTTGAAATTGTTTTCGCCTAAAAAATGACGATAGATATTTCTTAACCTATTTACGGGCAATTATATCTGCCGCGATACTGCGGACATTTTCCATAGCCTTGGGAAGGTCAATTGTGCGCATTTGACGATCTTTCATGACAACCTTGCCGTGAATAATGCTGGTTTTTACATCCGCACCGCGTGCCGCATATACAAGCTGAGAATAGCAATTATGAAGCGGTGTAAGATGCGGTTGATTCATATCCACTAAGATAATGTCGGCTTGTTTTCCGATTTCGATAGAACCAATAAATTTATCCAGCCCCAGAACATTTGCTCCGCCGATAGTGGCCATTTGCAGGACTGTCTGGGCGTTCATCACGGTAGGATCAAGTGAAGTGACTTTGTGAATTTTCGCCGCCGTATCCATTTCCCGGAACATATCCAGATCATTGTTGCTGGCGCAACCATCCGTTCCCAATCCCACTTTGATGCCGCGCTTCAGCATTTCCGGCACAGGGGCGACTCCCGCCGCAAGCTTCATAGAGCTCTCCGGGTTATGTGAAACCCGAACGCCCAGGTCAGCAAAGATAGCCATATCATCACTTGTGACCCAGTTGCAGTGGACGGCAATAGTCTGATCATCAAGTACTCCCAGGTCAAGTAGATGCTGCACAGGTTTTTTGCCATAGCGATTTAATATAGTATCTATCTCATCTTTATTTTCCAGCAAATGTATCAGGTATAGAATGCCTGCTTCGCGGGCAGCTTTTTTTACATTGACCAGTGTTTCCGGAGAACAGGTATAGGGAGAGTGACAGAAATATGCCGGTGTAATCATCGGCGCATGAGACTGCCAGCGTGTAACAAAACGCTCGGCTGTCGCCATCATTTTTTCGAACCTCGGATTATCCGGCGTGGCAAAATCCGCAAAGCCCTGCGATACAACAGCGCGCATTCCGGAGGCACTCACCGCTTCTGTAATGGTATCTTCAAAGAAATAGCCATCGCAAAAAGTTGTCGTGCCGGAGAGAATCATTTCCGCCATGGCCAGAGTTGCGCCGTCGTAAACCATTTTTTTGTTGACGAAACGCGCCTCTGCCGGGAAAATATGTTTGGTGAGCCACTCCATTAGCGGCAGATCGTCAGCCATGCCCCGGAAGCAGACCATTGGCAGATGTGTATGCGTATTGACTAACCCGGGCATTACGATGCAGCCGGTTGCATCGATTGTCTCTTTAGCTTTGAAGGCGGAGTGTTTTTGATCGCCATTGTGGCCAATAGCGACAATACTGCTGTTTTTAATGCCGATGATGGAATCTTCAATAATTTCCATGCCGGCGGACATGGTGATGAGCGTTCCGCCGGTGATTGCTATGTCCAAATTATTTCCCTGCATGTGTTTTTCCATTTTCAATCAACAGACCGGCGAATAATGGGACATCATCTATCGGTGAATTTCATTTCGTAATCCGGGTTACTGTAATAGTTGCAGTTTTACTGCCGGATAGATTACAGGTTGCGTTTACTTCCAGCTTATCACCTTCCGCTGCTGCCACTTTATAGGTGTAGGTAAAGGGCGATTCAGCAGGTTGGGTGTCATAATTAGTCGTGCTAATCACGGCGGCGTTTTTCTTGATCTCCACAGATTTAATATGATGCATACCCGGGAACGAAGCTTTATGTGTGATAGTTACCGCCAGAGTTTGCGCGCTGAAATCATAGCTAAGTTTTACATCCTGCGGCGCGTCGGCATAAGACACCTGCGGATAGAGACAGAAAACCATTAAAACAAATAACAACGCGCCAAAAATAAATGTGGAAATTGCTGATGTTCTTTTCATAGTAACCCTCCTTAAATTTTTTAAATAACTCCCCCCAGGCATTTTCAGTAAAAATCAACCGGGGAATTTTGCATCAATCAGATGACCGCCGAGTAATCCCAATCCGGTACCGCAGGCCATTGCTATGACAGACAGTATTATGAAATATTCGCGAAACGGAGATGCCGTCAGACCTACTGAAAAAGCAACAAAAGCAAGGGCGATAGATATGATCAGAAAAAGTACGCTGATAATAATTTTCTTTTTCAATAAAGGAGTTGTAACTTTGCGGAATCTAATTTTGCCGTCAAATAGGCCGGTTATAATTGACGGTATCACAAAGAAAGGCAGAAGCAGCGAAATCACTTTTATGGAGGAAAACAGAGCCTCTTCAATTGCCGCAGGGGCAAAATAAGATGAAGCTGCCAGAAGAAAAAGAGTAATGGCGAATGCCTCCGGGAAATGCACCATAATGGGATGAATATGAAGGTCAAGAAGCATGCGTCTCTTCTCCGATACCGGGTCGGTATAGGGCGCAAACATTTTTGCCCCAACTCCACAGGCCGGGCAGATATCTTTTATCTTACCTTCTTTAGTTACATAACCACAAGCTTTGCATCTGATGAGATTGGCCATAAAATCACCTCCTGTGTCGTTTATTTTGTTTGGCTACATGATAATATATTTAAACATCAAATGACAGTTAAAAAATTAATCGGATATTATTCACAACGGGACGGTAGAGGAAAAGATTGCGCCGGATGAAGTTATTTTTCTTTTGAAAATTTTCCGCTGAATTGCAGACATAAGTAACTACAACATTTTTCGAGCGCGCGAATTCAATATGCTCTTTGCCGGCATAACAAAAATTATGTTTGTCATAACGGGGGTTTTTGGGGTCAACTTCAGGTATGGTCTCAATCAGCGCAATTGGTTTGCTCCAGGGTCCTTCCGGTTTATCTGCGGTCTGATACAAAAGCTGATTACCAATATTTATGGTGGACATGTAAACGGCGATCCATTTATTATCATCAGCGTGGTATCTGACGCTCAACTCGGAAACACCGGCGGAAAGAACGATCATGGCTTTAGCGGGCGCGAGTCCCTTTTCCCATGTTCCGCTTTTGCTTAAATACTCCATGAAATTGACTGGATCATCGAATTTATCGACGGGGACACGAACCAGGATGTTGCCTGAAGTCTTCACAGTTTTCTTTACGGAATTATAGAGCGGATAAAAATAGACATAATTCTGAAAGACAACGGAAGTAGTAGCGAAGGCTTCAATACCCGGCGGAATTGCTTCTTTTAAGTCAATATAGTCGACAATCCATTGATTGGGATTCGCCAGCGTATAATTTTTTATGCGGGCTATTTTATGCCGGACAATCTTAAAGTCAAGGGGTTCGCTTAAATCCAGCGCGGCTTTAACCACCAGCAGGGGGACATATAATACTTGATTGACAATAAACGGGTCTTGCGGCCACAGCCACTCATTCTCGCCAAATGAAGACAAGAATTTACCGTTCTTCTCTTTTAAGAAATATTGAATTTGAAATTGCCCATTTTCCCCGCAGGTGGAAATAGCCATAGTTGTTCCAGTGACCACGTTCATGTCAATCCGGTCTTTTCGTCCCTGCTCTCTTGCCACAAAAGTATCGCCAAAAAGCCAGAGGGTACGCTCTTTATCCAGGGCAATGGAGTAAGCACCATCACCGCCGTACCATCCATCTTTATCGGGAAAATCAGGCAGGCATTGGGCTTCCGAAAAATAAACAGGATTTGTTTCTCTCAAAGAGGTGCAGCCCGATACAAGTATAATGATCAATAACGACAAGCCAAACAAGAGCGTTATTTTTGCCATATTGGATGATCTAAAGAAAGTTTTCATAGTCATATTCTTATGCTCACTAATTTCTCATATTATTTTTGCTGGTACATAAGGAGCCTGAAGATATTTTCTGGCCTCAGCTTTTGCTATTCCTTCACCGCCTTCCATTTCCACCGCCTGCGAATAATATTCTTCCGCCCTGGATCTGTTTTTGCAAATATCTTGAATCATCCCCAGCCTCACGAAAGTCAGGATACGAACCCGCGTATTATAAAAAGCCGTATCTTGCAGAGCCTTCTGAAAATACCCCGTTGCCTTGTCATATTCACCCTGGGCAAAAAATATATTGCCCATAAGCTGGTTGTAACGTGGCTGGAGTTGGTGAACATAGGGTTGTTTCGCTGCCTTAATATTATTCTCTATTTCCCGGGCCAGGGCAAAAGCTTCGTCAAAACGGAGCAATTCCGCAAAAGCATTGGCCTGCGCGAATAAAAAATTATAATTGTTGGGGAACTTTTCGTGCAATTTCATTATAACTGGCAGTGCTTGGGCAGGTTTTTTTTCAAAAGTCAAATAAACCGATTGGAGCTCAATTTGCGCAATAGTCTGCAAAAGGTCACCCTTTTGCGCTGCCAACTCAATTTCCTTTAGCCCTTTTTGACTATCGCCGGAAGTGATCAGCAGGGAGGATGCAAAGCGAGTCAAACCAGGAAGATGATAAATATGATAATGGAGTATACCTCTCATAAAATAAATATCAAAATTATTCGGCTCTTCCCTACTTGCCTTTTCCAGATAATTCCAGACATTCGAGGTTTCCTGTGCCATCACCAAATAACGTCTTTCACGAATCGCCAAGTTAATTTTGGCAATTTTCGCCAGAGCCATGGCCAGATAGGCCTCGGAGTCTTTAGGATTAATCTCCAGTCTTTTCTCTCCTTTTGAGAGAGCTGTGCCGACATAGAGCATTATAGATTCCTGATCTTTCTTGAGCGCCTCCAGATCATAACTCATCTCATAGGAAAATAAGTGCAGCATGGCCAGATAGGCGTAGCCCGTTGGATTTTCCGGTTCCAGCTCTATTGCTTTTTCCAGCAAGTCAATAGCGCTGGCCGTTTCCAGGTTAAAGGCCTTATCGAGTCCCTGTTTGAGATAAGAATGGAATCGATAGGTTTGTATCGTGGCTGCTTTCGCATCCATCGTTATTACCAAAAAAAATATAATTAGGAAAAAGATCAAAAAAATAATTTTAGAATATTGTCTTTTCATAAGTTTTTCCAATATCAGGCTTTGAAAAATACTCGGGCATCAACGATCGAGACGCCCTGCCTATCAGGATGGACAATTACAGGGTTCAGATCCATTTCGCTTATATCGGGGCAATTTACAAGCAGTGATGATACACGACAGATAACTTCAAGCAAAGCTTTTACATCGGCCCTGCCTTTGCCTCGAACTCCCTGAAGAAGTGGATAGGCCTGAAGTTCCTTGAGCATATCAACGGCTTCCTTTTTTGTCACCGGCGCCAGGCGAATAGAAGTATCTTTAAATATCTCAATAAAGATTCCTCCCAGCCCCACCATAACAATAGGGCCGAAAGCCTGATCCCGCCTGCCGCCGACAAAACATTCTATTCCCGGGGGCGCCATCTCTTGAACAAGAAAGCCATCGATTGTAGGACGCGGCTTCAGACGCTTTAATGTATTTTCCATCTCTGCAACGGTCGCAAGCAGAGTTTTCCTGTTAAGAATATTTATCACCACGCCGCCGACATCTGATTTATGGGAGGCATCACGGGAAATGAGCTTTAAGGCCACAGGATATTTAAGCGGGATGCGTCCCACGGATTTAGCATTTCCTATGACCATACTTTTTACTGGCTGCAATCCGGCAGCACAGCAAATGCTCAGAGCTTCATCAGTAAGCGGTATACGCGATTCGAGCCGGCAGTGCTCCCTGATTCCAGAAATTGTGCGGGGATCAATATTATGGGATGAAACCTTACCTCTGGAATCGCGCGCTTCTTTGCGTTCATAATAATTTAAAGAAACATGAAGAGCGGAGGCAGCCTCCAAAGGTGATGTAAAAGTAGGGTAGGCGTGGTTTTGCGAAATATCAAGAATTTCCTCGCGGCCGGAAATCATGGCCAGGCAGACCGGTTTTTGATATTTGGCAACCAGCTTCTCCACGCCGGTCAAAAAAGTCCGCGACATTTCAGCTTCAAAATGGGCGGAATATACATGATTGAACAAAACACCGTCATAAGTTGGAAGCTTCAAAACTTCTTCAAGGATAGCGGTGAATATTGTGTAGTCAAAAATTTCGCCCAGATCCAGAGGGTTCTGGTGGGCTATGATACGGGTATTATAAATGGTTTTAAGCTTTTCGATAAATGACGGAGGAAATGGAGTAATGTCAAAGCCGTATCTGGAACAAGCATCAGCGGAAAGTACTGCGTGTCCTCCCGAGCGCGAAAGAACAGCAACGCGGCGTCCCTTCATCAACGGGAGTCGGACAACCCTGATAGCGTTAATTAAATCGATCTCATCTTCAATGCGGATTACTGCGGCCTGACGAAAAGAACTCTCTACCACTTCATCATCGTTCGATAGCGCTGTGGTGTGCGATTGAGCAATCTTCGCGCTTAAAGCACTGCGGTTGGCTTTTTGTACGAGTATAGGTTTATCCGATTGCATGGCCAGATCAAAAAAAGCTCTTCCTCTTTTGAAACCTTCAAGATAAACGGTGATTATTTCGGTCTTGTCGTCATGGAGAAAATATTCCAGAAAATCAACTTCGTCGAGCTGGAGCTTGTTGCCTGTTGCCACAAATTTTCCGGGCGTGATGCCGTAACCGCTCATGGCGCGCAGATATGTTGCTCCAACGCCACCGCTCTGGGCAATGAGCCCAACTTGGCCGCCGGTTGGGGTATCCTTAAAAAAAGTAAATGGCATCATCATTTTGATATCGTAATTTACCGTACCTACGCAATTGGGGCCGATGACCTTCATGCCGTACTTTTCGGCAACTTTGAGCACTTCTTTTTCCAGAGAATAGTCGCCTTTAGAATATTCGCTAAAGCCACCCGATTCGATCACAATGCGCCGAATTCCCTTTTGGCCGCAGGCTTCCATCAGCGCGGGGATGGTTTTGGCCGGGGTTAAAAAGATGGCGACATCAGGAACTTCCGGAAGATCAGCAACGTCTGTATATACTGGCACACCGCTTATTTCGCCTGCCTTGCTTCCGACACCGTAAAGAGAGCCTTCGTAGCCTATTTGCTTATTGTTGAGCAGGACGATTTGTCCCAGATTCATTTTTGTAGTCGAAGCCCCGAAGACAACTAAACTTCGAGGATAAAAAAACTTCTCCATTACCTATTGCTCCTTTTATTGTCATTGCGGGTATGATGAGTGAAGCAAACTCATAAGTATATATTTAGATTGCCACATTCACTGTCGTGAATTCGCAATGACAAATGAGGATTACGACACAGTCTTACAAGCTTGGCCACCCATCGCAAATCGAGGGGTTTATAGAATAACAGGCGAAATGTGTCAAGCTGAATAGGGCTGAGAAATAACTTATAGCAATTCTTCTGATTTCAGATAACAGTCACTAAAAGATTAGTTTGACTTCTACCACTGGGTTGCGTTAATTATCAATAGAAGATCATATCTTAGACTTATTATTGATTACCATCGTTCCGGATTCATGAACAGATTCATGTCATTCTTAATTTAAGTTGGAAGGCAGAATCATGGCGGGCAGGAAACATAGTAATGAAAATCAAAAAACAGAAATCCAGGCGCTGCGCCTGCGTCTCAAAGAACTGGAAAAATCAGAAAGCAAAAGGAAACAGGTAGAAAAAGCCCTCATCGAGACCGATCAGCGTCTCTACAGCATCATCGAAGGTTCACCAATCCCCGCCTTTATGATCGGGAAAGACCACAAGATTATCTATTGGAACAAGGCTCTGGAGGAATTAAGCAGGATTAAAGCCAGCGAGGTTATCGGCACGCGTCAGCAATGGCGGGCATTTTACAATACAAAGCGGCCTTGCATGGCTGACCTTCTGGTGAAGTCTAAAATTGAAGATGTTCCCAAATGGTATAGGAATAAATATATCAAATCCAACCTCCTTGATGAAGCCTATGAAGCAACGGATTTCTTTCCCGAACTGGGAGGAAAAGGGAAGTGGCTTCGATTTACGGCGGCGATTATCCGCAATGCGGCAGGAGAATTGGTCGGCGTCGTAGAAACTCTGGAAGACATTACCGGACGCAAAAAAGCTGAAGCGTCACTGTTACAAGCGCATGAAGGGCTGGAACACAGCGTCGCGTTGCGAACCGCGGAATTGGCCAAAGCTAATGAGGCGCTGCTTGCCGAACTTATGGAGCGTCACCGGACTCAGCAGGAATTAAAGCAGACGACAGACCACCTTTCCCTGATTCTCGAATCTTTGCCGATTGTGTCTTATACTCGAAAGGCTGATGGCGATTTCGGAATTACTTTTGTCAGTAACACTATTGAGGAGATCACGGGATATCCGGCCTCGCGTTTTATCGAAGAAGAAGGTTTTTGGAAAGAGCATATCCACCCCGATGATCGGCAGCGGGTTATTAACGAGCTCCAGACAGAGAGAAAGAAAGGCACTCACCGGTTTGGCTATCGTTTCCGCATTATGGATGATTCTTATCGCTGGTTTTCCGATTACTGGAGGATTATCCGGCTGGCTGCCGACTCTTCGACTTATATTGTCGGCGCCTGGCAGGATGTGACAGAAGATAAAAGAATTCGGCAGGAGGGAGAATTGCGTCTCCAGCAGATGATTCAAACCCACAAACTCACCGCCCTGGGGGAAGTTGTCGCCGGTGTTGCCCACGAGATTAACAATCCCATCAGTTTTATCGGATATAATGTGCCGGTTCTTGAAGAAATCTGGAACACAGTTGAGGAGATTATCACAACTAAAGGATTAACCCATCCGGACTGGAAGAAGAAGGGTCTTAGTCAGCAAGATGTCTGTCAAAACATGAGGGAGATCATTGAGGCTTTCAAGATCGGTGGAAACAGGATTAATCGCGTTATCACGAGTTTGAAGGAGTTTTCGCGATCAGATGAAACTACCCAGAAAAAATCGGTGGCAATCTCAGATGTTATTCAGGGAGCACTGATTATTGTCGGCGCCCAGGTGAGAATGACCGTATCGAAGATCGATCAGGATATTGCCAAAAATATTCCCCCCATCAATGGTCATTTTCAGAAGATAGAACAGGTGATCGCCAATCTCATGATCAACGCCCATCAGGCCATTGTGGCAGGAAAGAAGGGTAGAATAGTCATCCGTTGCCACTATATTGAACGATTAGACGCCGTAGTTGTGGAAGTGGAAGATAACGGCAGGGGCATTGAACGGGAGATTATGGATCATATATTCGATCCTTTCTTTACTACGCGCCGCGACCGCGACGGGACAGGTTTGGGCCTTTCCATATCTTACGGCCTGATCAAGGAACACCACGGAATCATCAGCGTCCTTTCACGTCCGGGCTTGGGCAGCAGGTTTAGTGTTTATCTGCCCGTGGATGGCCAGACGAATATCAGCCTTTATCCGGCTATCCTCTGCATTGATTCTAACGTAAAATATCTGAAGCAATTGAAGACCAACTTTGTTGATGCTGTAATCTGGCGCTCCGAGCCAAAAGATAAAATTGAAGATATAATCCACTTTGTAGAGGAGCACCCGGAGGTGGATATTGTAGTTTCTGAAATCCGCTTAAAAAGCTTTGACGGTTGGAAACTTTTGGAGATGATCCGCAGACATTATCCTTTGTTGCCCGTAATCCTTTATTCCAGCGATAAAAAGGCAATCAAACAGCCCGCGGAGATTACAGATATTCCGGATTTAGTTTTGCATAAACCGTTTAACATCGATAAACTTCAAAAGATTATTCATGATCTGGGGAGGCAGCGGCTATGAAAATTCTGATTGTAGATGATGAAGAGATTTCCCTCACCTCCGTAAGGAGAATTCTAAAATGGCGGGGCTTCAGTAATGTAGAGGTTTGCGATAATGGAAAGGACGCCATAAAAAGGATCAAAGAAGAGGATTTCGATATTGTTCTTTTGGACTTGCTCATGCCTGAGATAGATGGAATGCAGGTTCTGGAATTCACAAAACCATTTAAGCCCCAGACGGAATTTATCATTCTGACGGCTGTTGATGATATCCCGACGACAGTCAAAGCTATTCGCCAGGGTGCCTACGATTACCTGGTAAAGCCTGTGGAAAATGAACTTCTCTTTTTATCCATCGATAGAGCGTATGAACGAAAAGGGCTTCTTGCAGGGTTATCCGCAACCGCACGCCGTGATGTAAGCAATATCCCTGCGGCGTTTTCAGATACAATTACGCAAAACCAGCAGATGAAAGCCCTGATTTCCTACGCGCAGGTTATGGCACGTAGCGGCAACCCGATTATGATTGCGGGTGAATCAGGAACAGGAAAGGAATTGATGGCTCGGGGAATCCATAGGGCAGGGCCGGCCCCTGATGGCCCCTTCGTTGCGGTCAATGTTTCCGCAATTCCTTCGACGATGTTCGAAAGTCAATTTTTCGGTCATAGCAAAGGCGCTTTCACCGGAGCTGATAACCGTTACTCCGGGTTTTTTGAGCAGGCTGACGGCGGCACCCTTTTTCTTGATGAAATCGGGGAATTGCCTGTCGTTCTGCAATCAAAACTTCTGCGAGTTTTAGAAGACAAAACGTTTACACCTTTGGGCGCTTCCAAACCCATCTCAGTGGATATAAGGTTTGTCTCGGCCACAAATACAAACATTGATCAGGCTTGCCAGGAAGGAAAATTTCGAATTGATTTAATGTATCGTCTGAAATCAGTCTACATTTGCCTGCCGCCGCTGCGGGAAAGAAGAGGCGATATTCCTGAGCTTGCCGCTCATTTTTTGCGAAGTGCCTGCAAACGGTATGGCAAAGATATTAAAGGTTTCAGCCCGGAAGCCATGAATATTCTGGTAAACAAAGATTATCCCGGCAACATCCGGGAGCTCTCCCAGATAGTGGAAAATGCCGCTGTGCTTGCCGATACCGCTGTCGTTTTGCCTGCTCACTTGGGAGAGATGGGCCAGCCGCTATCTTCACCATCCGGACGTAAACTTTGCACGTTCAAAGAAAACTACGATCTCCATCTGGCCTTTGTTCTTGATTCCACTAAGGGAGATCGCCGCGAGGCTGCACGGATTCTGGGAATTACGTTGAGGCAGTTGCAACGGAAATTGGCAGAAATGAAATAATAATACTCTGGACGAAATTTACGTCGTCTCCCGCGACAAAAACGTCGTCATCATCAGCACCTTGTATATACTCACTAAAGTAGCCATACCAAGAAATAGGTAACCTCAAAGCGGTGACATTAATATCACCTTTTCCCCGATAGTTCCATCCTTACAATTTCTTATAAATCAATAAAAACAAGCACCAGCGGTGATTTTAGAGAGTTGGCACATCTGTTGCCTTATAATTAAATACCAAAGGAGTTGCGTATGCTGGCATCATTAAAGTTACTCGATCTGATGGCTGAAAAGTCTGAGTCCATGGCAGAACAATGGGCGAAAGATGCGGTAAAAAATCCCAAAACTCCTTATTACCATAATATTGATCAGGACAAAATAATTCCTCAGGCTGCAGAATTTTACAAGAAATTAAGCCGCGCCTATACGGATAAAGACCCTTTCGCGGCTATACAGGGCTTTATGGGGAAATTCGCTGAAGCGAGATTTAAAGAGAAGGTTCCCCTCCATGAAGCGCTTTATTCTATTATTCTCATGCGCCGTCATATCTGGCTCTACGCCGAATTTCAGGCAATCTTTATCACCATCATTGAGCAGCATCAGGCTTTGGATAGCCAACTACGCACTATTCTTATGTTTGATTATATCACGTATGCCTTTACCGAAAAATATTGGGAATTAATGAATCTGGAGTTTGCCAGAAAGAATAAAAAGTAGTTGGCAATTGGAGTTTTAATCATGGGCTGATTTTTTCCGCCCGACATTATGAAAGGAAGGACTTATGCAAGCATACGCCGCAAAACTTATCGATCTAATCGAACTCAAGGCCGAGAATATTGCCAAACAATGGGCAGCAGATGTGATGAAACATAACAGGACGCCATCGTATAGCAAACTGCGGAAAGATCTTGTGATTGAGCGCGGGGTGGAGTTTTATAAACTATTTCGTCAGATGTCTTTAGCTGGTGTACCCTATGAAGCCGCCAAAACTTTTTCCTGGAAATACGCAAAGGAATGTTACCGGGAAAAAATACCACTTCAGGAAGCCGTTTATGCACTGATACTTTTGAGAAGGAATCTTTGGCTCTACGCTGAATTTCAGGGTGTTTTTGTTTCGGCTTTAGAAATGCAACAGGCAATTGAAAGTCTAAATAGAACTATTCTCATGTATGATTATGTCTCCTACCAGGTTATAGAAAAATACCAGGAATTGATTAATGATGATGTTGATAAAAAGATTGGTTCTATCAAGTTGGTGATGAACAATCCTATCGGTGGTATAAAAAGTATCTATAAAAGCGGACTAATGGGCATCCTTCTTTTAGTCGCTTGTATCCTCAGCTATTATTATCACGCAATCCTTGGCACAGGTGTGATTTTCACTCACCTCTTCTACATTCCAATTATTCTGGCCTCTGTCTGGTGGGGTAAAAAAGGAATTTTCGTGGCTATTTTTCTTGCCGGTCTGATCTTAACCAGCCATGTACTTTTCCTGAAGGCAGTGCCATTTGTGGATGATATTATTCGGGCTGTAATGTTTGTAGTAATCGGTGGTGTTATGGGTTGGCTGATGGACGGTGTAAAAAAAATAGAAGATATTTATAAGGAAGGCCACCATTAGAATTTAAGTTCGACAGCATGAGGTGACAAAAGTGCAAAGTGATCAAACCAATACAGGAAAAGTTTTGTCCGTTCGCAGCAGCGTCGTTGATGTCCATTTCCCGGTGGCGCCTTCGATCCGCAATGTTCTTAAAGCCGGCGATAAAGGGCAGGTGATTATCGAGGTTTTCACTCAGCTCGACAACAACACCGTCAGGGGTGTTGCCCTGACCCCAACCCAGGGACTGGCGCGAGGTTCAGCGGTTACCGATACGGGCAAACCCTTTGAAGTTCCGGTAGGCAAGGAACTTTTAGGCAGGGTTTTCAATGTCTTCGGACAGACAATTGATAAAAAAGCACAGATCGAAGGCGGCGAATGGCGTTCCATTCATCGCGAGCCAATTCCCCTGCGTGATCAATCTACCGTTTCGGAAATATTTGAAACGGGAATCAAGGCCATTGATGTTCTGGCACCCTTGGAGCGGGGAGGCAAAGCAGGTCTCTTCGGTGGAGCAGGCGTCGGCAAAACAGTTCTCATTACAGAAATGATCCATAATACAGTCAGCCACCATGAGGGGATGAGTATCTTCTGTGGTATCGGTGAGCGATGTCGCGAAGGCGAGGAACTCTATCGAGAGATGGAGGAAAGCGGCGTTCTGGGCAACACTGTAATGGTTTTCGGTCAGATGAACGAACCGCCGGGGGCTAGATTCCGTGTTGGACACGCTGCTCTGACGATGGCTGAATATTTCCGTGATGACTCCAAACAGGATGTTCTGCTCATGATTGATAACATTTTCCGTTTTATCCAGGCAGGCATGGAAGTATCCGGTCTTTTAGGACAGCTCCCGTCGCGTCTGGGTTATCAGCCGACTTTAGCTACGGAATTAGCCGAGCTCGAAGAGCGCATCTGTAACACAAAAACCGGCGCTATTACTTCGATTCAGGCCGTCTATGTGCCCGCAGACGATTTTACCGATCCTTCGGCTGTTCATACTTTTGGCCATCTCTCGGCGACGATCGCTCTTTCGCGCAAGCGGGCGAGTGAAGGGCTTTATCCGGCAATTGATCTTCTTCAGTCCAGTTCAAAGATGATGATGCCGAATATCGCCGGTGAGCGCCATTACAAAATTGCCCAGGAAATTCGCAAGACGCTGGCGGTTTATGAAGACCTCAAAGACATTATCGCCATGCTCGGTATTTCCGAACTTTCCCGCGAGGATCAACGAATTGTGCACAGGGCGCGCAGGCTGGAGAGATTTTTTACACAGCCGTTTTTTGTTACTGAACAATTTACGGGTACTGCGGGGAAAATGGTTTCTCGCGAGGATACATTGATTGGCTGCGAGCGGATACTCAATGACGAATTTGCTGAATATCCGGAACGCGCCCTTTATATGATCGGAACAATAGACGAGGCTAAGATCAGAGATGATGCTTAAGATTTTGCTGCCGGCAGAAATATTACTGGAGCAGGAAGTAAAGAAAATTGTCGCCGAGGCGGAAAACGGGTCCTTCTGTCTGATGCCTAATCACACTGATTTTGTGGCCACACTGGCTCCGGGGCTTTTTACTTATGAGCGGGCAGAAGGGGGTAAGGAACTATTGGCAATGGATGTCGGCACGCTGGTGAAAAAAGGTTCAGATGTGCTTGTTTCTACGCGCAACGCCGTGCGCGCCCCGGACTTGGGCAAATTGAAGCAGGTTGTTGTGGAACAATATGATATTTTGGATGAGCGTGAAAAGATGGTTCGTTCCGCTTCAGCTAAACTGGAGGCAAGTTTGATTCGGCGTTTTGTGGAGCTAAAATAGCCACGTTTTTAAACGAAGCTACAAAAAAAGTAATGATGGAGTTTGAACATGGTTGAAATAAGAAGGACGTCAAGTCAGCGGCGCAGAGAGATTGCCGATCGGTTCGCGGATAAAGTAGCCCAAAAAGAATTACTGCGACTGAAAGGGCTTCGGCATAAGCACGAAACGGTCTGGTTTGGTTTGGGTATGTTCGGAATTGTCGGTTGGGCTGTAGCCATTCCAACGCTTATCGGTGTCGCCTTTGGTCTCTGGATTGACCGGACCTGGCCTAGCCAATATTCCTGGGCGTTGATGTTTCTCATTATCGGTTTGGCGATAGGCTGCATGAACGCGGCATATTGGGTAAGGAAAGTTCGCAGTAAGATTATTGAAGATGATGAATGATGAATAATGAATTAAACATGATAACTGTTGCTCTTCTTTCCGGAGCGTTCGCGGCAGGTCTGGTTCTGGGAGCGTTTTACTTTATCGCTCTGTGGCGGACGGTGCGCAAAATTCCGGATACGCAAAGTCCCGCGCGCCTGATTTTAGGCAGCTTAGTTGTGCGCATGGCGGTAGTGTTGCCGGGATTTTATTTTGTGATGAGCGGACATTGGGAGCGGCTGGTGATGGCGCTTATCGGTTTTATCTTAGCAAGAAAACTGCTTACCCGCCGTTTTGGATCATCTGTGGCGGCGTAGGGGAATGCTTCATGGAAATAGTTGCTTTAAATCAAATCAGTCCTGATCAGGTCATTCTCTGGAGTTGGGGTTTTATTACCCTCAATGTGACAATCCTTTATACGTGGCTGGTGATGGCGATTCTGGTCGGCGGCTCCTGGCTGGTAACGCGCAATCTTTCCTCCGATATTAATGTTTCCCGCTGGCAGCATTTACTGGAAGTAGTTATTTCAATCATCCGGGGTGAGATAGGTGAAATGACGAAAAAAGGCCCTGATCATTATGTGCCTCTGATCGGTACGCTTTTTCTTTTCATCTGTGTATCCAATGTTCTGGTGATTGTGCCCGGGTTTGTCGCGCCGACATCATCTATCACGACGACAGCGGCGCTGGCCACGTGTGTTTTTATCGCCGTTCCGTTTTACGGTGTGTCGCGCAATGGCCTCCTTCATTATGTGAAGGAATATTTTCAACCAACTTTTATCTTTTTCCCCTTCCATGTCATGGGGGAAATTTCCAGAACGCTCGCGCTGACAGTACGTCTTTTCGGCAATATTATGAGCCATGAAAAGGTGATCGGGATTCTACTGGCCGTTACGCCGCTCTTATTTCCTGTCATCATGCAGATACTGGGGTTGCTGATTGGCGTGATTCAGGCCTATATCTTCGCTATTCTTTCCATGGTCTATATAGCCTCCGCGCTCAGCGCCGAGGATGATGTTCAAGAAGAAGTAAAGAAAGAAGGCTCAATAGCCTAATAAACTTTTTTAAGGAGGAGTATTTATGGACAATGTAAGTTTCGTCGCGATGGCCTCTATTATAGGTGCGAGTTTGGCAATGGGGATAGGTTCGATTGGTCCGGGTTTGGGTATGGGACAGGCCATCGCCCAGGCTCTGTCTGCCATTGCTCAGCAGCCGGATGAAAGGAACTCTCTAACAAGGACGCTTTTTGTCGGATTGGCCATGATCGAATCAATTGCCATCTACTGTTTTGTTATTTCCATGATTCTGATTTTTGCTAATCCTTTTTGGGGTCACTTTGTAAAGGCAGGGGGATAATCTATGCATATCGACTGGTTTGTTTTGTTGTGCCAAATCTTCAATTTCCTGCTGCTCATGTACTTGCTGAAACGCTTTCTGTACGGGCGGATCATCAAGGCGATGGATGACCGGGAAGCCAAGATTGTGGCCCGCTTTGCTGAAGCCGAAGAACTTAAAATCAAGGCCAATGAGTCAGCCGAGCTATATGACAAGCGTAACCAGTTGCTAAGCGAGAAGTCTGAACAGATGCTTAACGAGGCAACTATGGCCGCCGAGGCCAAGCGCAAAGAACTGATGGAAAAGGTAAGGGCGGAAGCCGAGCTGATCAAGGTACGCTGGCAAGATATGCTGGCATCCGAGCAGGAAGCTTTCTTTCAGGATCTACGCCAGCGTGCGGCAAAGCAAATTTATGCCGCAGCCCGCAAAGCACTGACGGATCTGGCGGACGCGAATCTGGAGGAGCGGATTATCGATGAATTTATTCGCCGTATCCGGGAATTAGATAAGGAAAAGAGTGCCCAGATTCGCAAGGCGATCAGTGGTCAAGGGAACAAGGTTGTTGTCCAGAGCGCTTTTGACATAGCGGACAAAACGCAGGGACGCATTGAGCAGGCACTCAAAGGGCAGATTAACAATGGTTTTACGATCCGTTATGATACTGAGCCGGAAATAGTATCAGGTATTGAATTGCGGGTTAATGGCCATAAGATCGCCTGGAGTCTTAATGAATATTTAGAGACTCTTGTGGAAAATCTTTCCGAAACTCTTCAAAAAGAGGCGCACAGCGGATAGAAGGAATATTGAGGGAGGAATTAAATGAGCAAAAAGGCAGGCGTAACCGAAAATCGGGAATTAAAAGCATTTCTCGATGATACTTTTTCGACTATGGACAAGGTTTTAGATGAGCAGAAACCTGAACTGCGGCAATACGAAATAGGTACTGTCCAGTCTGTGGGCCGGGATATTGCCAGGGTAAGCGGACTGCCTAATATCCGTGCCGAGGAGCTGGTGCGCTTTTCCGGTAATTACATGGGGCTCGTGTTCAACATTGATCCGGAAGAAATTGGTGTGATTCTTCTTGATCCCAGTGAAAACCTTCAGGTTGGCACCGAAGTCCACCGCACTAATCGAGTGCTCGACGTTCCTGTCGGGGAAGGGCTTCTTGGCCGAGTAGTTGATCCCATGGGACGTCCGCTGGACGGTCTGGGAGAGATTAATACTGTCAAGCGGCTTCCCGTAGAAAGGCCGGCGCCGGCAGTTATGGACCGCGCACCGGTGACTGTTCCGTTGCAAACCGGAATTAAAGTCATTGACGCGCTTATTCCCATCGGCCGTGGCCAGCGGGAACTTATCTTAGGTGACCGCCAGACGGGCAAAACGGCTATTGCCGTGGATACAATCATTAACCAGAAAGAAACCGGAATCATCTCTATTTATTGTGCTGTAGGTAAAAAGAGCTCCGATGTGGCCAAGGTTATCGCAGAACTGCGTGATCACGGTGTCATGGGGGCTTGCATTGTTGTTGTGGCCACCGGTGAAGATACCCCTGGCCTGCAATTTGTCGCTCCCTACGCGGCAACAACGATGGGCGAATATTTCGTGGAGCAGGACAGGGACGTCCTGATTATCTATGATGATCTTACTTCTCATGCCCGTGCTTACCGCGAAGTTTCGCTGTTGTTGCGGCGTCCTCCGGGGCGTGAGGCTTTTCCCGGCGACATTTTCTATATTCATTCCCGGCTGCTGGAGCGGTCAACCCACATGCGACCCGAGTTAGGCGGCGGATCGCTGACCTCATTGCCGATTACGGAGACCGAGGCTCAGGACATGTCGTCCTACATTCCTACGAACCTGATTTCCATCACGGACGGACAAATTTATCTTTCACCGGTTCTTTTCAACAAGGGAATATTGCCGGCGGTTGATGTCGGCAAGTCCGTCTCCCGCGTTGGCGGGAAAACGCAATTACCGGCTTATCGTTCCGTGGCCGGCGATCTGCGTCTTTCCTACTCTCAATTTGAGGAACTGGAATCATTCTCGCGTTTCGGGACGCGTCTCGACGATAGCACACGCAGAATACTGGAACGCGGATGGCGCGTCCGGGAAATCCTGAAACAGAATCAAAGTATGCCTTTGCGCGCATCTGAGCAGATTGCCTCTCTCATTTCCGTTACAGGAGGCGCTCTGGACAATGTCCCGACGGAGAAGGTGCGCGAAGTTGAGGGGCATGTCCTTCGCGCTGTGAATGAGCAAATGCCGGAACTGTGCGGCAGGATTGAAGCGGGAGCTAAACTGGAAATTACGGATAGGGACAACGTCCTTACGAAGGTCAAGGCTGCCGTTGCACCGTTTGAAGTCATCGAGGAAGCAAATGCAGACTACTGAAGCCCTGAAAAGAAGGATGAAGAGCGCCGGTGATCTCCTTTCTGTCGTCAAGACGATGAAGGCGCTGGCGGCAGTAAGCATCCGTCAGTATCAGAAGGCAGTTGAATCGTTGACGGATTACAATAGGACGGTGGAGATGGGTCTGCAGATAGTGTTGAAGGAACGGATGGGCGCGGCGACACAAAAAAAAGGTTCAGGGGCGAAGCGTCTCGGCGCCATTGTTTTCGGTTCCGACCAAGGATTGTGTGGCCAGCTCAATGATCAGATTTCGGTATTTACTCTGGATCACATAAAAGAAAAAGGCATCAAGAAAGAGAACAGGATGATCTTGTCTGTTGGTGCGCGCGTGGCCGATTATCTGGAGGATGCCGGGCAAACAATTAACGAGGTAATGACAACTCCCAGTTCCACGGCCGGCATCACGCCGCTTGTTCAGGAAATCATCATGATCATTGATGAATGGCACTTCCACCATCAGATCGACCATTTTATGCTCTATTACAATAAGTATTTATCGGGGGCGACATATCGGGCTCACATGGTTCAGCTCCTTCCGGTCAACAGGGATTGGCTAAAAGAAATGGCCAAAAAGAAATGGGATTCCAAATCATTGCCTATTTTCCGTATGGATGGGGATTTGATTTTCTCTTCACTGATTAGGGAATATCTCTTTGTTTCTTTATACCGAGCCTTTGCGGAATCTCTGGCCAGCGAAAACGCCAGCCGTCTAGCTTCCATGCAGAACGCGGAAAAGAATATTGAAGAACAAATGCAGGAGCTTCACGTCCAGTTTCACCGCACGCGACAGATGACCATTACAGAAGAACTACTCGATATTGTGTCTGGTTTTGAGGCTTTACAAAAAGAGGCAAGCTAGTTTTTTTTCAAGAAAAGGAGGTTAGTTATGACTACTGGCTCGGACAAAAGAATCTGTGTTATTTGTGCTTGGCGCGAGAACTGCACAAAGCGTTACCGGGTCAAGTCGAACGCGCTGTTTGATGTCAACTGTCCCGACTATACCAGAGATATCAAGCTGCGGGATAAAGATGTCGATAAGCTGGTTGAAGATCAGTTAGGCCGTTGGCAAAAGGATAAAAAAGAACAGCCGGGTCATGTAATAACCCTTTCAAGTGAAGCGGGCGCCGGCGGCGGTTTGGTCGCCAGAATTGTGGGTACAGAGCTTAACATGAATGTGTTTGGCAGTGAATTGATTCATAAGGTTGCCGAAAGCGCTCACATGAGTGATAAGGTAATCAAATCCATGGATGAAAAAAGTATTTCCTTTATCGATAGCGTCATCAGTTCCTTTTTTGCCGCCCGTCACATCTGGCCTAACGAGTATCTCCGTCATTTATCTTTGGTGATGCACGCCAACGCTAAGCATGGCAACGTCATCATGATTGGTCGCGGTGGCAGTTTTATCCTCAAAGATGATGCTTTTCGGGTAAGGATTATAGCGCCCCAGGAAATGCGTGTGGATAGACTGATGAGCGACCGAAGTATATCACATGAGGATGCCCTGGCTTATGTTATTAAGTACGAAGCGGATCAAATTGCTTTTATCCGGAAATATTTTAATGAAGACATTAATGACCCCAAGCATTATGATCTGATGATCAATACAAAGAATGTCAGCATTGAAATTGCCGCGGAATCGGTTAAGAAGGCCTTCACTTCCTGGAAGTCAACCCGCGAACAGGGAATAAAGCAATAGTTAATACCAAGTTGCTTTCAAAAATATGAATTTTTGAAAGCTTACTTGGTATTATGCCCGGCAAATCAACCTTTTAATATTTGATAGTTACTTGGTATAATGGTGTAGCAAGGCAATGACAAAATTTGAACGCGCTCTTCTTTTGGGATTGGCCGAAGAAATTGTTCTGCAATTACGCTCCCGGCTTACGGAGATCGAACAGCTACACCCGAGGGAGTCGGCCCTCGGTATTGCCACATTCCAGGAAAGTTTATGGAGAATTGAAGAGCTGCTCAATACTGTAAAAAAAGACAGAGAGCCCTCCGGATAGGTTATACCAAGTAAGCTTTCAAAAATTCATATTTTATTTAGTGAGACCCCAGTTTCAGATTCTGAAACTGGT
>Ga0208495_1000269_pt1 | contig 21414 bp, 21 predicted proteins | sample CryBogmetaGMA14M_FD_184551 | JGI IMG/M metagenome (GOLD analysis project Ga0208495, IMG submission 184551) | Freshwater microbial communities from Crystal Bog, Wisconsin, USA - MA14M (SPAdes) | ecosystem: Environmental > Aquatic > Freshwater > Lake | place: Crystal Bog, Wisconsin, USA...
AAAAAGTCCGTATCGATATCAAGCAGGACCGGTCGTTTCAGGCGCGGGAGCGTCTCTAGGATGGTGATATAGAAGGGTCTCCCGTAGAGCCGGCTCTTTATAAAACCGGGCTGTATCAGCGGGGGGGCACCCACCGGACAGGGGTCCTCTTTTTTCAAATCCCGCAGCAGCCTTTTCAGAATTCCCAGGCACTTTCTGAATTCTCCGATGTCCCCGGGAATCACCCAGTAAAATTCATTGACGATCCCGTCACGCATGGCCGGATAGATATAATTTCCGATATGGGTGAGCTTTTCCAGTTCAAACTTTTTCCGGCGGAAGAGAACGGCCTTTTCCAGTTGGGTTTTGAGCTCGGAAAGCGTTTTCGCTTCATTCAGGATCAGAGGGACTTCCTTGACTTCCTGGAATCCGAAGTCGATGTGGGCGTCCAGGTGGACCAAGGTCATATTTTTATACTGACGATCCCGCCAGGCATAATAGGCCTCGTGGTGGTCTTCAATCAATAGGATGTCTGAGGAATTTGCCTGCGTCATGGTTTGTTTGGGAAGGATGTTCTATTTGCCGCAGGTTAAACGCAAAAATAAATAATGTCAAAAAGAAAAATATTGGACCGGTCTCCCACCCGAAACCGGCCAATATTTTGTGAAAGTTTTTTGGCATATTCTGAAAACAGGTGAGATGTTAGATAGATACCTCATGGAAGGCCGTTTTTTACATCAGGACAAATTCTCGGATGATCCATTGGAAACAACCTTGCAATCCGGCAAAAAACAGCTAAAATGGGTATTATCTTGTTGTAATCAGTTTTTCATATGCTTAGAAACAGGCGGGTGAGGATTCCCCAAGCCTATGGAGACATGACTTTGTCGCTCATGGCGATTTTCTTAGCGGATTGTCTTGCGTCTTGTACGGTGATGACTGAGGCTTATTGAATCACAAGGAGGGTACCATGCACAAAGGAAAGGGAACCACAGGGATCAACAGAAGAGATTTCTTGAAGGTTGGTCTGGCAGGAACGACATCGGCCCTACTCGGCTGGGAAGGCCTTGCCGACGCTATGCAGTACGCATCAGCGGAGCCCTTCGTCTTTCCCCTGCCTATCTATCGAACCCTGGGCCGGACAGGACTGAAGATTACGATTATCAGCTTCGGGGCCATGCTGACCCCTGAGCCGGAGGTGATGAAGATCGCCTTTGATCATGGCGTCAACTATGTCGACACGGCGCGACGATACATGGGAGGCAAGAACGAGGAAATCGTCGCCAAAGCATTGAAAGGCATGCGTGACAAGGTGTACGTGGCGACGAAGATATCCCCGGCCTCGACATCGAAAGAGAGCATTTTCAAGGATGTGGAGACCAGCCTGAAGGCACTTGAAACGGACTACGTTGATGTCATCCAGCTCCATAATCTCACCGGCCGGGAGGATCGGATATTCAATCCGGAGATTCGGGAAGCCCTCGTCAGACTGAAAGAGCAGGGTAAAGTGCGTTTCTTCGGGATCACCACGCACAAGAATGAGGCAGAGGTGCTCCATGCGCTTGCGGACGATAAGGACCGGTTTTTCGACACAGCCCTTGTGAAATACAACTTCAAGAGCGACGCGCAGACCAAGCAGGCGATCGCAAGGGCCGCCCAGGCCAACATCGGGATCATTGCGATGAAGACGCTGGCCGGAGGTTACGCAACGGACGCACTGGGTCCATTCAGTCCCTATCAGGCCGCCATCAAATGGGTCCTTCAAGATCAACATATCACGGCGACGATTCCCGGCATGAGAGACCTGGCACAACTCCGGGAAGATATTGCGGTCATGGGGACGCGTTTCGGCTACCTCGACAACTTTATCCTGAAACGCTACGGCGCCGCCGTACAGCCCTATTACTGCCATCTCTGCGGAAAATGCGAAGCAACCTGCCCCAAGGGTGTCGCGATCAGTACGATCAACCGTTGCCTGATGTATGAAGAGGCCTACAAGAGCCCTGTTCTCGCCCGGTCCACCTACCATGAGATCCCGTCGTCCCTATCCGCCTCTGTTTGCCTGGATTGTTCGGACTGTGTGGCAAGATGCATCAACAAACTTGATATTCCGGTGAAGATGGAGCGGGCCAGACAATTACTGGCTTAGGAACATGATGCACGGTCATTTGCGACAGACGAGGAGGGTATCCATGCGTCGATCTGAAGTGATCTCTTACATAATCCTATGTTTTTTTGTATTCACCATGAGCGCACCCGTTTCTTTCTGCGCTGCGGACGATTCCATCAAAAATGTTCTGCCCGCGCCCGGGTTTACCGCGGATTGGATGATGAAGGACCCGGTTACCCTCTACACCGTCGATACCCTGTTCGATCATATCAATGGTGAAGCGGAGCTTTATTTCCCCTATGGGTTTGATGTGCTTGCGTCGGCCACCTATATGAACAAGGGGAACCCGGAGTGGTGGGTGGTGGCGGATGTTTACAGGATGGCCTCTCTGCTCGATGCTTTCGGGATTTACTCCAACTATCGAAAAACGGATGCGGTGGGAGTTGCGATTGGCGCCGAGGGATTTATCTCTTCGTCTCAGTTAATGTTCTACCAGGACCGTTATTTTGTGCGGCTTCAGGCCACGGGAACAACGAGTTTAGAACCAGAGGTATTCCTGGCCTGCGGTCGCGCGGTCTCGCAGAATCTTCCGCCCCGTGACGGCCTTCCCGGGGAGCTTGAGGTTCTGAGGATACCGGGGGTTGTATCGAAGAGTGAACGGTATCTCGCGCAAAGCCTCCTGGGGTATGCCTTTTTCCGCCGGGGCATGATTGCCGATGCCATGCTGGAAGGCGAACGGGTGCAGATCTTTGTGGTGTTTGAGGATTCTCCGGACAGGGCCCGAAAGGCCTTTGATGATTACCGTTCTTATCTGAAGGCAGAGGGACAGGGTGTGAACGTGGCCGAGACACCGGATCGGACCTCCCTGGCGTCCGTCGATCCCTTGTATGGAGGCGTGTTCGTGGAGCAGTCAGGCCGTTACCTGATCGGTGCGGTCCGGGTGAAAGAGATTTCTGCCGCGAAACAGCTTGTCGAACAGTTGCGGAAAGGGCTTATAAAACGCTAAGCGGACCTATCCGGTTCGGGCTTGCGCTGCTTTTCCTTTGCTTTTTCTGCAAGACGTGTCTCTCGTCTGACTTTTGCCTCCCGGTTTCGACGTTTCTCTTCATCCGTCTCCAAGATCATGGGAGGCAATGGCAGGGGCTGACCACGGCCATCAAGGGCCACATAGGTCAAATAGGCCGTTGATGTATGGCGCCTTTCGCCGGTCAGAAGATTTTCAGACTCCACCCGGACACCCACCTCCATCGAGGTCCTCCCGACGAAGTTCAGGCTGGCCCGCAGGGTCACAAAGTCCCCGACAAAAACGGGATGAAAGAAATCCAGCCGGTCAATGGAGGCGGTGACTGCATTGGACCTTGCATGCCGGATGGCGACAGCTCCCGCCGCAGTATCAATGAGTTTCATGATGACCCCGCCATGGACATTTCCGGCAGGATTTGCATCTTGAGGGTTCATCTGCTGGGCCATGATGACACTGCTTTCCTGAACCCTTTTTTCTTTCATGTTTTATCCTCCTGTGCAGAATCGATATCTCCAGGCCGGGGACCTTCTTCCTCATGTTCCACATGATTCCGGTTCTCCGCCAGGGAATGAGGATCGGCTTCAATACCGGCAATACCTGAATCTTCACTTTGGATTTCCGGATCTATTTCGGTCTTCTGTTGCTTCGCTTCTCTCCGGCGGGTAGTCTTCTCCTGTTGTTTCTGCTGTCGTGCTTTTTCTCTCTGACGTTTCTCAAAAGTAAATTTTGATCTGGCCATCCTTCGACTCCTTCATTCACCTTTTTTTCAATCGGCTCATCTTACCACAAATAAAAAAGCACTCCAGTACAATTCTCATGCACGGGAGTGCCTTTTCCTGTTTTCAGACGTGACTATAGGAGTTTTACGTTTTCCGCGGCCGGGCCTTTATTGCCCTGCTGAATATCGAAACGGACACGCTGTCCCTCGTTTAACGTCTTGAAGCCGTCGGCTTGAATGGCACTGTGATGAACAAACACATCGCCACCGTCATCCTTTTCGATGAATCCAAAGCCTTTACGTTCATTAAACCATTTAACTTTACCTTCTGACATCGCTTTCATCCTCCTTTCTTAAATTTTCTCAAAGTCGGATCAACACAATGGCAGATAAAGAAAAAAGCCACCAGGACTCCAAAGAGCATGGTGGCCAACCTTTGCACTTCAAAATGTCTATATCCAACTCTTACCGTACCCTATTTGACCCATAAAAACATTGTAAAAGGGTACAAAACTGTTGGTAAGATAGTAACACCCCCGCTGAATGTCAAGGCTGATGATCCCTTTGTATCCAAATAGACCACAGTGTCTGATTCAGACAGGACCCTATTAACCTTTTGCGTCATCCTTAAATAAAGTGTAAAATGTGCCGACTTCCTGATTCATAAAAGGTAAAGAGGATACGAAGATGAAATAACCGGCGGCTCCCCATACAGGACGGCTAAGCTGGATCAAAGGAAATAAGGAGAAGGAGATTGAAGATTCGTTATGAGTGATGAAATCTATTACAAAGTAGCCAAAGTACTGGATACCCTCCCCAACGGGTTCCCTTCAACGGAAAGCGGCGTGGAAATCAAATTGCTGAAGAAGGTTTTTACTCCGGAACAAGCCGATCTTTTTTGCGACATGCGGTTAACCTTTGAAACCGTTGAAGAGATCGCCAGTCGCACAGAGCGCCCTCTGAAAAGACTGAAGGAGTTGTTAATGAGCATGGCGAAATCGGGGCAACTCATGACGATCAAGCTGGGAGAAGGCCGATTCTTCAAGATGCTACCCTGGGTATTCGGGATCTATGAGTTTCAGCTTGGCCGCATGGATAGAGAGTTTGCAGAACTGGTTGAAGTGTACTGGCCGGTTTACAGTCAGCAGTTTTTTACGAAAAAACCCCAGCTGATGCAAACGCTTGCCATCGAAGAAGTGATCCCTTTTCATCAGGAAGCCCTTCCCTATCAAAAGGTTTCAACGATTATCGAGAATGGTCGGTCTTTTCTTGTGAATGAGTGCATTTGTAAAAAAGAACGGGGACTGCTCGACAAACCTTGCGACAAACCCACAGAGGTTTGTTTGGCGATCGCCCCGGTACCCGGGGTTTTCGACAAATCCCCTCTGGGTCGCGTCATCTCAAAGGATGAAGCTTATGCATTACTGAACAAAGCTGAAGAAGCGGGACTGGTGCACCTTACGGGCAATGTCCAGGTCGGGCAGATTTATATCTGCAACTGCTGCAAATGCTGCTGTGGTGTACTCAGGGCAATCAATGATTTTAATATGCCGGCTTCCATGGTCATCAATTCACATTATTACGCCGAGATCAATGCAGAGCTATGTATCGGTTGCGGGGTCTGTGCCAATGAGCGCTGTCAGGTAAAGGCCATCGAAGAAACCGGAGATACCTACCGTGTCATTCAGGACCGGTGCATCGGTTGCGGCCTTTGCATAGGCTATTGTCCGGCAGAAGCCATTCAACTGGTTCATAAAGATCAAGCAGCATTAGTGCCTCCTCCTTTTACTGAAGATGACTGGTTCAGGGAACGCGGGCGTTTGCGAGGGGTGGACTTCACCGCTCATAAATAATCGTTCTCAGATGCAACACGGTTTTTTTGCTGCTTACTCATTCCAGCCTTATGCCCGGGAAGGGCTCAAAAGGTGAGCCTCTCCCCAAAAACTGGACAAGACAATACGGTGCATCTGAACCCTCCCATACCGGAAATAGCCATCGATAGGGTACGGGACTTGAGGAGGTTCATGCAGCTGACTCCAAGCGGTCATCATCACCTCACTTTTGAACCCAAACTTGCCGAGTTGTAAGTGGCGACAGCATGACTTCTTCCCGAAAGCTGTCATCAGACAAAAACAGGAAATAGTGCTGATAAAAAATGGCAATCATCATCTTGTGCATATGTCTGCAAAATTTTTGCAAGCGAAAGCACTATATTGGTCATGTATCACTTCCGACCAGATGACCGCTTGATCGGAGTGTGAATAAATTATTGAAATATAATGATATATACCTTGACTTTGCACAAATAAAAGAGTATCGCTCTTCCATATCCTGTACCTTGCTATGGTCTTTAGTCTTTACGGTACAGTTAAAGTTGGGTTATAACAATTTGAAGTGCAAAGGCGGCCACCATGCTCTTTTAGAGTCTTGGTGGCTTTTTTATTTCTGTCATATTGGTAATTCGACTTTTGGTAAATTCTAAGAAAGGAGGAGACTAATTATGTCAGAAGGTAAAGTAAAATGGTTTAACGAGAGTAAAGGTTTTGGATTTATCGAGAAGAATGACGGTGGGGATGTTTTCGTCCATTACAGCGCCATTCAAGCCTCTGGTTTCAAGACTTTAACTGAGGGCCAGTCTGTAAGCTTCGATGTTGTCCAGGGTAAAAAAGGCCCTGCAGCAGAAAACGTGAAACTCAGTTAATTAAACCTTGGGTGAGGAGAGAGGCGTTCCATTAAGATATTCTGTTTTGGAGCGCCTCTCCGTTTTCAACATATTCCGTAACGTTGATCGAAAGAAAAAAAAGGGGCTAAAAATGGGCAAGTCCATGTACAACTTTGGCAAACGGTCTAAAGAAAAAGCAAGGCAGCAGAAACAAATAGATAAGGCTTCAAAGCGCATAATGGCTAAACAGCAGAAAGCTAATATAAAAACGCACACTCCGAACGCAGGCGCAGATATAGCTGAACCGGGACTGGTGGAGGAGATCGTAAAAAGCATAGCATAAGGGCCCTATACATAATCTTAATTCGACTTTATGACGGTTGTAATGGCTCTGCAAATAGAGATGAAAGTTTGTTTTTGTTTCCAGGATTGTGATCCTGACGGTGAGTTGAAATGGCTGAAGATCTGTTAGACTACTGGGTTAGACTTATAAAGACAATTTTCCCTGCGAACGCTTGGATAAATTCTCATTTCTCAAATAATGATCATTTAATACAGATCGATTGGAAGCTCCAAAATGATTCGGAGAACCCAACCAAGCGTTCAAAAAAAATTGAGATAATAATCAAAGAGGGCGCAATCGAAGATTATCTTGACAAGAACAAGAAAGATCGTGAATTATCCGACATCATGTTGAAAGAATTTATTTGCGAGCGGTATAATCATTTTATTTCTGGTAATGATATTCATGCCAACCAATATGCATCGACGGAAAAGTGGTTAATCTCCAGGGATGTACTTAATTGTAAGCCTTCATTGGACACCCCCCCTAGGGATCAAGTTAAATCAGTTTATCAATAACAAGGGTGATAATAAAGAGCGCAGACTTCTGCATATTTCAAAGGTAGGGATGCAGGGGCCGTAAAACGAAACCTGATTTATGCGATTAATAGCGGAAAACAGAGCTGGCAACACATTGGCACCCTCAAACTGAGAAAACTGAGGGTCAACGGGGAAAGGAGACAGACAATGGGAGACAAGGGCGGTAAGAAAGATAAGGAAAAGGGTCAGAAACAGAATACCGAAAAACAGAAACAAAAATCAAAAAACAAGCTGGATAAGCAGCCAAAAAGAAAGCCTTGATAGAAATCACGGTGCGGAAATCTGCACAACAGCTTTTCCCGTGTGAAGTGCAAAGACCACGGCAACGAGCATCAAAATGAAAGTATCATATAAAGCCGCGCTTCTATCCACATTCGTCTTCCCTGGCGTTGGCCATCTCTATTTAAAAAGGTATTGGAGGGGGCTGGTTATCATGTTTTTTGTCTTTGCCGGATTAGGCTACCTGATCTGGTCGGCCACGGTATCTGCACTCAATCGCCTTGACGACGTTATGGTTAAGGTGCAGGGTGGTACCACGAACCTGCAAGAGCTATCAGACATTGCCGGATCAAAAATGTTAACAACAGATCCCTATCATGACGCTGTTTTCTACGTGATTGTTTGCTTTTGGATATTTGCTGTCATAGATGCCTATCGAATCGGAAAGCAGAGAGAATTTCAGGACGAAGAGACTTCTCCATTGTAATTCCTTTCCCATCCAGTTGAAGGATATTGGAGTGAAATTTTGTTCCGTTCTTTCTGTTATCCACACACCCCCGTCGTCGCAAAATATACATAATAACAAATGATAATCCATGCCTTGCTATTCATTTTTCATTGACACACAAGGCCGCCCATTGTATACTTCTATCATGCAAAAGAGCATTTTAAGTCAGGATCAGTTTCACAACACCGAGCCATCACACCACACTGCACCACACTGAAAGGAGCACTCTATGAAAAAGATTATTGCCCTGCTGTCCGTTGCAATCTTTGCAGCCGCTTTCTTTGCCTTTGCTGCCGAAGACACCAAGCCGGAACTGCGCCCTGCCCAGAAGGTGATGCAAGCCCGCGTAGCCTGGCTGGCCGCAATAAACAAAAACCTTGAAGCCAAGAAGTTTAAGGCCATTGTCAAGGATGCCAAAGAGCTGGCTGCCCAGACCCAGAAAGTTGGTGAAAACATTCCCAACCCCCTCGGCAAGGAAATTACCCTGGCCATTTCAACACTTGCCACGGACGTCTCCGCTGCCGCTGCCAAGAAGAATGGTGATGTCGTAAAGGTAAAGCTGGGAGAGATCAAGGCCAAGTGCGGCGAGTGCCATGCCAAGATCCGCGATAAGAAATAGCCTGACAGGCTGACACCAGAAACGACGACGGCCGGGGTGCTCCAGGCCGTCCATTGTATGCTTCCCCAACCCAAAAGCAATATTCAAGAGGGGGGGGCGATCCTGTCGCCACCCCTCTTGGCTTGGTTGATGTGGATCAATCATTCCAAACGTAAATCTTCAAAATATTTTACTCGCTATGCCTGAGAACCATCAGCCGGCCATGGCAGTCACTGCTTAACTTCCCAATCCCACAGATCACCTCAACACGCCAGGGGACAACCCTATGGAAGAACCATCCAAGACAAAGCAGGTCCTGATATAGGAACTGGCTTCTTTGAAACAGAAAATCGCAGATCTGGAAAGAACGGAATCAGAACGTAAGCGAGTGGCGGAAATGAGATAAAATTCTTTATATTTACCCGAAGATGTGGTATTGAAAAACCACTTGAGACTAAAGATAATATTCAACGTTATTTAAACCAGGATCAAGAACATATTCACAGGATGGATTTGGAGTGGCGGCCTTTCCATTTAAACGCAGAAGTACAGAGACGCATAGCATGCGTGATAAAATTGTCATTATTGAAGCATTGATATTTGCACTGCCATTTTCAATCCTTCTGTATATCATTTATCATGACAATCACCATTTTGATTCATCGCAAGTCATTATGTTCATGGGCATTGCTATTTCTATCCTTGCCGGCATGATCATCCTTCGTCAAATCTTAGACAGGGTTTCTATTATTGCGATGTCTTTAAAAAAAGCTGAATCCGGTGACGCGGTTCCGATCGATATTCAAAAAGATGTCGTTGAATTGCATGAGATATCCGTCTCGCTCAACAATCTCCTCCAGAAACTTGAACAGGTAACGGGAGAGTTAGCTCAGAAATCATTTGAGCTATCAACCATCCAGGACCTGACCGAGATTATAAAGGGTAATTTGAGTATTGACGATCAAATGAGCCTCCTTCTGGAGAAATGTATGGCCGTAACCGGGGCACAAATTGGATCTGTGTTTATGGTTGAACCGGAAACGCGCCTGACATACCTGAGGACATCGACTCCTATACGTATTTCAGAATTATATCGTTTTCGCGTCTCTGCAGCGATGGGGCATCGTGAAGAATTAAAGAAAGGATCATTAATCAACATCGAAAACTCTGTGGTTAAGGCAGTCCTTTTGGATAGAGCCCCCCTTTTAATCCAGGATATTTCTAAGGATCCAAGAACTTTAAAAACCAACGATCCCAAATATGGACCCCCTTCATTTTTAAGCATGCCCATAATCATAGGAGATGCTGTATCAGCGATTCTAAATCTGGCTTACAAGGGAAAAGGTCAATTATTTGATGGCAACGATGAGCAAGTTCTCTCCATCATCTTGAGGGATACTGGTTTTGCTTTAGAAAATGCAATACTGCAATCAAGAATCAAGGAACAGTTAGAAAGAATAAAGGGGCATGATATTGAACTGGAGAGAGAGGTTGAAAAGCGGAAGCGTACTGAGAGAGCGTTGATCTACAGTGAGAAAAAATTATAATTTCCCATCGGGGATAGCAACGATATAATTTGGGGTTATCCCGGTTGAGCATATATTTCTGAAATGTTTCTCTTACTGCTACACACCTGCCTGTCTTGCTGAAAAACACATGATTACAAATGGTAGCCGTTATCCTTTATGTCAGATGGGGGCGTTGATAAGTAGATGAAGCCCACCCTGACTGATGTGGAATATCGCTTAATTTCCACTCGCAAAATAGCATGGGAAGTAACAGTTACTTCCAAATGGGATACGTTAGATATATCAGCCAGATAAGCCATTTTTACGGTTACTTCAGAAAGGGTTCGAAATGGTACCATTCGCAGGGGTGCCGGCGGACCATGTCTTCCAGCAGGCCGGCATACCATTGAGCGGATTTCCGGATGGCCTCCTGCCGATCGGCCCGGGATGATGCGGTGACGTAACGGGGCGGCTGCATGATCGTCTGATACTTATTATGACCCAGCCGGAAGACGAAAAATACGAAGATGGGCGCACCGGAAAGGAGCGCAAACAGGTGGGGTCCCTCGGGCAGGAGCGCCTCATGGCCCAGAAAACGGACGGTAACGGCCCGCTGCTCCGCTGACCAGAGCCGGTCTCCGGTCATGGAAACGACCCCCCCCTCTCTGAGAAACTGAATGCCTTCCACGATGTCGAAGGGCGAAGCGCCCTCCTGATCCATGGCGACAATACGGACCCCTTCCCGTTTCAGGGTATCCTTCTGCATGCGTTCGATCTCTTCCTTATACTTCTTCCCCACGTAAAGCAGGACCTTCATTCCTTTGTGCTTCATCCGGCTGGCGGCCACTTCCCAGTTTCCCATATGGGACATGAGGACGATCGCCCCTTTCCCTTTTTTGACCTCCTCCACGAGGAGATCAAAGCCCTCACTGATGTGCGTGAGCTCCTGATCGTCCCGGAGCAGGAAACGGTCCAGGAAGACATAGGTGAAGTGGTGATACTGCCTCCAGGCGCACCAGAGAGAATAAAGCCGGGGTTTTCCGGGAAACAGCGCCCGGTAGAAACTGACGCTGACGGCCACGCGCGCAGGAAAGAAGAGAAAGTAGCCCGTGGCGACGACCCAGGAAAAGAAAACAAACATCCAGATCCCCGTTCGTCGGGAAAGGGCCATCAGACTTTTGTAAAAAATGGCTTTCATGCTTGGCGCCCCCGTAAAAAGTCAACCTTTGGACGACGAAGTAAAAAGCTCCATAGGCTGCGTTGCGCTGCATCCTTCGTCATTGCGGCGTACGACCCAGTACGCCTCACACCTCAGGATTTGCACGCCTTGCCTCTGGAGCTTTGACAATGTCGTCATGCTTGATGACCTGCCCTTTGCTTCTCTGCAACAAACCACATCTCCTCACGGTCTGCGGCCGCCGCCTCTACGCATGTCACCGTAAGACCTGCCCCGATGAGAAGGGTGCTGATTGTCTTAACCGTCCGGTAGTGCGGTGTCGCCCTGACCGCCTGCAGGCGCCATTCTTCCAGCCGTCGCAGCCAGGAGAGGCGTTTCCGGGAAGGGATGGTCGCCCGGAGAATTAGCCGCCCGCCGGGTTCCAGTCTTTCCTCAATTCTCTGCAAGGTCAGACGTAGCGCGTCATCGTCAAGGAGGTGCATCATGTCCAGCATCAGCACCGTGTCCACTTTTTCCGGAGCTTTGACCGGCAGATCGGGCGCCCCGCCGATTTCGGCTGTGCCCCGGTCACCCAGGGCTCGTATGGCGATGGCAACGCGTTTGCGGTCCGGATCGATCCCGAAAACCTTTGCCCGGGGATAGAGGGAGAGCAGCCAGACCGCCGGGATCGCATAACCGCAGCCGATATCGATCACGTGACAGGGTGATTTCAGGTAATCGGCGAGGCGGGGAAACATGGGATCAATCAGGATCTTGAACCGGGCGAAGAGCCGCGGATAGGCCTCCATGTGTCGGTAACGCCGGAGCGTCCGCGACTGGTGCTGCGGCGAGCCGGGCGTGACACTTTCTTCCGGCCAGAGGGGCGGCGCCAGGACGCGCTTCAGCAGGGGCGGCGTAATCGTTACCGCACCGATGAAGGAATAGCCGATTCCCAGGGCCAGGGCAATGCCCGCGCTTTTCAGGAGGGCGTGACCGGAGACGGCCAGAACGCCGAATCCCATGAAGGTAGTGGCAAAGGAAAGAAAAACGGAAAGGCGGATCAAACCCAGCGACGGATGATGCTCGTCCAGGTAACGCTGGTGGGCGCGCACCAGATAGAGGGCATAATCGGTACCCATGCCGATAACGACCACGGTGACCATAATGGTGGGAATACCCAGCGGCTGCCCCAGCAGATTCAGGGTTCCCAGGGTGCAGATCAGCGCGAAGAGGGTCGGCAGGAGACCGAGCAGCGTTAACTGCCAGTCCAGCAGGTACAGGAAGGCCACGGCGATGGTCACGGCCCCCACAATGAGGGCCATTTTGATAAAACCGGAAAGCATCCCATCGGCCAGCCGCTGCGTGAAGAGGGACGGATCAAAGAGCGACCCCGGCCCCGATGACTTGAACCGCTCATAAAAAGTATTTCCCCGATAGGCCGGACCGGGCGCGAGGGTGGAGACCTGGAGCCAGAAGGAGCGGTCGCGGCTCTGGGAGATGCCGAGCAGGCCGTAAAAGGCCTCCGGCGCGGCCAGGGTGGCCATTTCCTTTGTCTCCACAAGGTTCATGAAAGGATGGAAGGCGTCCGGCGCAAAGCCCAGCTCCCGGGAGACCGCACGGATGGTGCTGCGAAGTTCCGCAACCCGATCGGGATTCCAGAAGGTTCGCCAGGCCTGCAGGTTCTGTGCGGCGCGCTCCTCACCGGGGAAGATCACGGAAGGCGTGAAAGCGGAGGCCAGGGCGCCACTTTGAACCTCCTTCTCCAGCAGGGCCGTCAGACGGTCGCCCCGCTGCTGCAACTGCCGCGGGTCCCGCTCTTCCACCATGGCATAGATGCGGCCGAAGAGGTTTCCCCAGACGTCGCTGACCTGTTTTTCCGCCGCCAGGGTCTCCAGGCTCACCGAATTCATTGCATTGAGGTCTACACGGAACACCGGTTTGGCAAAGAAAAGCAGGACCACAGCCAGGCCCACGGCCGCATAGAGCTTGCCTTTTCCTTCCGTCGAGGCGATCCGGTTTGCCAGCGCCAGGAGCGGCAGGAAACTTTCCTTTTTTGCGGGGGGCATGACGGGAAAGATCACGGGGTAGATCCCATGCACGAAGATGTAGGTGAACAGGACGCCCAGGGCGGTAAACTCGCCGATCTGGGCCAGCGCGGAAAAACCGCTGAGGGTCAGAAAGGCAAAGCTGACCGCGGTGGTCAGCATGGCCAGGAGCCCCAGGGACCAGACCTCTCTGGTTGCGTCCAGCCCGCGCGTTTCGTGGCGGCGGTCCAGAAACAGGAGATAGGCGATACCGTAATCCACGGTAAAAGAGATGACGGCGCTGCCGAATCCGATGGCCATCATGGTGATGGCCGGGTGCAGCAGAGAATAGACGAACAGCGCCAGCATGGTGCCCGCGACGGAGGGGAGGAGGGCCAGCAGCCCGATCACCGGACGGGGAAAGGCGACCAGCAGCAGCAGGATAATGGCGATGGTGGAGAAAATGACCGCCCTCTCCATTCCCCGTTTTGTGCTGATTTCGTTATCCAGCGCGGCCCGGTAGGTGCCGACGGGCGTCAGCGTCACGGCTCCCTGCCCTTCCCGGTTTTGATTCAGCTCCCGGCCGATCCCGTCGATGAGGGCCGTGGCCTGCCGGGAAAAGGCTGTATCCGCTCCGGACATTCGGGGCTCGGCGATGATCAGCAGATGTTTCCGGTCGGCCGAAAGCAGCTGTCCCTTGTAAAACTGCGCATTCGGGACCGGCGCGAGGTGCGCCAGACGGGACAGGAGAAACTGCCGCAGGTTCAGGGGGTCCTGGGACATCAGCGCCGCCTGGCCAATGCTGTCCAGTTGGCCCAGTTGCGCGAAATGAGCGGAGAGTGTTGCGCGGATTTTCGCCGGCTCCAGCAGGGGTTTGACTTTTTCTTCCAGATTCTTTGCAGAAAACAGAATGGGCAGATGACCAGTAATGGAAAAGATGAGTTCCGGGAAGAGTTGCTGTTCCTGGCCGAGGCCGATGCGATTGAACAAGCCGCTCTCCCGCAGGCGCTGTTCGATCAGCACGGCCGCCCCGACCAGTCCTTCCTGATCCGCGCTGGGAAGGCTGACATCGATGACCACCCGGTCCTGGATGGGGTGATGGGTGATGATCCGGCGGGCATCGGCCAGGACAGGATCATCCTGGGGCAGAGATGCCACCAGATCGGTATCAAAGGTCAGACGGTGCAGGCCTGTCAGGAAGAGTCCCGTCACGGCCACAAGGACCAGGAAGATGAACGACCATCTTAGCTTGTATTGCCGAAAGGACATGAAAGTTCACAATTCCGATCACAGTTGTTTTTTCAGTTCGCGCTTCAGGATCTTCCCTGCGGGATTACGGGGGAAGTCCGTGACAAAAATGACCTTCTTCGGAATTTTAAAATTGGCGATCTGTCCGTCAAGAGCATTAATCAGCTCATCTTCCGTGATCTGCCGGCCTTCGTGCAGCATGACAAAGGCCGCCACGACCTCTCCGCGCGTCTCATCGGGCATGGCCACCGCGGCCGCTTCCCGGACCTGGGGAAGCGCCTGGATGACCCGTTCCACTTCGGCGGGGTAGATGTTTTCGCCGGAACTGATGATCAGTTCCTGTTTCCGGCCGATGACATAGACGAACCCTTCCTCATCGCGCCTGCCCATGTCGTTGGTGTGGAACCAGCCGTCCCGGATGGCCTCTGCCGTTTCCTTCGGCTTATTCCAGTATTGGGTGAACACATTGGGACCCTTCACAATGATCTCTCCCGCTTCTCCCGGCGCCACATCCCGGTCGTTCTTATCCACAATGCGCAACTGGAGATGAAAAAGCTCCTTCCCCACGGAGCCCGCCTTGCGGATGGAATCCTCCAGAAGCAGCGACGTCAGACGTCCGGATTCCGTCATGCCGTATCCCTGGACGAAATAGACGCCCTTCTCCTCCTGGTACATCCGGATAACAGGGGTGGGAATGGGAGCGCCGCCGGAGATAAAATAATGAACGTGGGAGAAGTCGGCCTTGTCCCATTCTTCCGATTTTGTCATCACCTGGAACATCACCGGCACGGCGAACATGTAATTGATTTTTTCCCGCTGGATGAGCTTGATGACCTCCGAGGCGTTATAAAAGCTCTGGAGGACCAGAGAGCCGCCGGCATAAATGACCGGTGTCGCCGAGGCGACCAGTCCGCCGATATGGAATAGCGGGGCGACGACCAGGGATTTGTAGGTATGGTTGACACCGTATCCCACGAGCGAATGAATGGCGCCGAAAAGGATGTTTCCATGCGTCAGCACCGCCCCCTTGGGGTCGCCGGTGGTCCCGGAGGTGTACATGATAAAGAGAGGATCATCGTCGGTCACTTCACGGACAGGGACCGGTTCATCGGCTGAAAAACGCGCCGCAAAGTCGGCAATCGGCGGATCTTCTGCCAGTTTATCCCTGCCATGTCTGAAATAGTGCTCCATGGGAAGGCCGGCGGCCTTGATGGCCTGCACCTTCTCGGCAAAATCCGAGGAGTAAACAAGCGCATGGGGGGCGCTGTCCTTCAGAATGTAGATCAGCTCCGGCACGGCCAGCCGGAAGTTGACGGGAACCATGATCGCGCCGGTCTTGCCGCAGGCAAAAAATATCTCCAGAAACTCACTGGAGTTGAGCATCAATGCGGCGACCCGCTCCCCTTTGACGATGCCCAGATCAGCCAGGGCGTGGGCCATGCGGTTGACCCGCTCATTGAACGTCCGGTTATTGAATTCCCGCCCGTCCTCCTCTTTTAAAAAAAGCCGCTCCGGGTAACTCAATGTCCGTTTTGTTATCCATTCACCAACATTCATAAAACTCCTCCTGCTATGCGATAATCTTCGTGACGATTGAAACGTTTGTTCCGCCATAGGAAATGCCATTCATCAGGCCACAGCGGATATCGGTCTTCATAGACCTTCCCGTCACAATATTCAATGGTTTAATGGGATCGGTGAGGCCTAGCGTCGGAGGAACTTTTCCTTCTTTCATGGATAAAGCCAGGGCAGTAGCCCGGATGCCTCCGGAGGAAAAACTTTCTCCCACCGCTCCTTTCATCGAACTCATGAAGGGTTTCTTTGATGATTCAAAAAACCGGCGGCACGCCTCCGCTTCGACGAGATCCGGATTTTTGCCGCCGTTTGCGGCAGCCTGTATCACATCCATGTCGTCCGGTGCAAGCCCTGCTGATTGGATTGCCCTTTCCATCGCCAGGAGAATTCCCCTGGGATCATCGGACCAGTCGGTCGGGCCGGCCGGCGAGGAACTCATCCCCCAGCCCGCGATTTCGCAGTAAGGGACGGCGCCCCGAGCCTGGGCCCTGTCCAGGGCTTCCAGACAAATGATTCCAGACCCCTCACCGGCCACCGGGCCGTTTCGCCGGCAGTCGAAGGGCCGGGCCCCTTCTTCGCGGCCGTCCACGGGGGAGACCGCCCGGAAGTGGATCAGCGTTTCAAAGAAGAATTCAGATAAAATATCCACCCCTCCGGTCAGAACCACATCGGCGGCACCCCGCTGGATCTCCAGGGCGGCATAGGCAATCGCCGTTTCGCCGGAGGCGGCGTGATGATTGACCGTGGTGTTGACACCCCGGATGCCGAACTCAATGGAGACGTGGCCGGCCGGGGCATTCATGACCGTATTGGGTACGAGGCTGGGATTGATCATCCCCGGTCCCTCAGTGAAGAGGATGCGCGCACAATGGCTCTTGATGTCCGTGGCGCCGAAAGCAGTCCCGAGGATAATACCGATGCGGTCCCGGTTCGCAGCATCTATGGTGATTCCTGCGTCTTCCAGGGCCAGGCGTGCCGACGCCACCGCCATCTGGGAGAGGCGGTCCATCCTCCGCAGATTCTTCAGCGAGATGAAATCCCGGGCGGAAAAACCCTTCACTTCCGCTCCCAGGTGCGAGGGAAAACGGGACGTGTCGAAGGCGGTGATCTCCGCAATCCCGCTGTCTCCCCCGAAAAGCCGCTCCGCAAAAGCCTTTTTTCCGATGCCCAGAGGGGTGACCATGCCGATGCCGGTTACCGCAACCCGCCTATTCATTGACGATCCCCTTGTCCGTGTATCTTCCGAAAACCACGGAGGTGTTGTTCCCCCCGAAGGCGAAGGAATTGGAAAGCACGATATTCAGCGCCGCTTTGCGCATGACCGACGGCACATAATCGAGGTCGCACGCCGGATCGGGCTCCTGGAGGTGAATCGTGGGGGGAATAAAGCCGTGATGGATGGCCAGGATAGAAACGATGGCCTCGAGGGCACCCGATGCTCCCAGTGTATGGCCTGTCATGGACTTGGTCGAACTGACCGGTATCCGGTAGGCTCGTTTTCCGAAAACCGCCTTGATTGCTTTTGTTTCCATGAGATCGTTCGCCGGCGTGGCCGTCCCGTGGGCATTGATATAGTCGACCGCTTCAATGGGAATCCCTGCATCCGCCATCGCTGTCGTCATGGAACGCACCGCCCCCGAGGCTTCCACGTCCGGCGTCGTCATGTGATAGGCATCTCCGGTGACGCCGTATCCCAGCAGTTCGCCATAGATCCTTGCCCCTCTGCTTCTTGCCCGGGTCAGCGATTCCAGAATCATGATCGCCGATGCCTCTCCCAGAGAGAGCCCCTGCCGGTTCCGGTCAAAGGGTCTGCAGCACCCGGGATCAACCGCCTGCAGTACATTAAAGGAAGCATAGGTGGTTCTGCAAAGAGGCTCGACGCCCCCGGCAATCATGATCGGCGCGACGCGGCGCCGGATCAGATCCCCGGCAAAACCGACAGCGGTCGCACCGGAGGAGCAGGCGGTCATAAAGGATGTTTTCGGTCCCATGAGGCCAAAATGGGAGGTGATATGATCGGCCGAGGCCGCTCCATAAAGGGAAGACAGTTGTGAGAAGCGGGCATGTTTTCCCTGTCTCCCCAGGTAATCCCGGTAAAAATTCTCTCCCTCCAGTTTGCCGCCGGCGCCGGCGCCGATCACCACTCCCGTGGTTTCACGCAGGTCATCAGGCAGCGGGAAAAGACCTGCATCCTTCAACGCCTCGATGGTTGCGACAAAGGCCAGATTGTCCGCACGGGACATGCGCTTTAAAGAGAAAGAAGGGGGGATCATTTCCCGAGGATTGAAGTGCTTGACTTCCGCACCATTGCAGGTCCGGTAGCCCGACGTATCAAAGACGGTCAGCGGCCCGATACCGCAGGTGCCCTCCTGCAGGGCCCGGGCAAATGCCGCCGTATTTTTGGCCAGGGCATTGACTGTACCCATTCCGGTGATGACCACCCGTTCCATTTGCATAAAATGTCCTGACCTGTATTTGATTCGACAGGCCCCGTCAAAACAAGTCCTGCCCTGATTAGCGGCTATACCTACCACTACTCAAAACGGAGGAGAGAAAAGTATTGAATATTGCCAGTTGAAAGCAGCGACACTTGCAGGAGAATGCCAGTAGGCATTCATGGCAGAATTCTATGTATTTTCACACGGGCATACCTCTCAGTTGGTTGTTTTTAGTAGTGCCTTTATTTTTTCCTTTGCCACGACATCTTCCATTTGCCTTACTTCAAACCTAAGAAATCCTCCCAGACGTGAAACCATATGTACATCAGATGGCATTACTTTGAAATAATAAGTATGCCCAGCTTTTGCTTCGATTTTTGCTTCTTCTGATTTTATTCCATATCCGACATTTGTCCTAATGACATAACTTCCGGGTGACACATCCGCAAAATCCATCATGTTGTTTGCTATATATTTATGAATATTACCAATATCAACATCAACCTTTTCATTTAAATAAATCCCATCACCGATAAAAAATAATCTCGCCTTTTCTTGTGTTGGCTCAAATATTTTTGCACCTGCGTTTACGAGTTCAACGACAATCGCCATCACTCCAGCGTTAAGAGCAAACTGTAATACAGTTATCTCTTCATTATCCTTCGCATTTACGTTGGCTCCCTTCTTTATGAGTAGCTTAGCGGTGTCAATATCCCTGACCTGCCATACACTATATATTAAAGGCGTGAAACCTGACGGATCGGTTGATTCTATGTCAGCACCCTTATCAAGTAAAAGATCAATTATTTCATGTTGTCCATAAACGACAGCATATAACAAAGCGTCATAACCTTGAATATCTTTTGACTTCAAATCAGCTCCCGCTTCAATCAAATATTTTGCAGCCTCTTTCTTTTTAGACCATATGGCACGCATGAGCGCAGTGGCACCATTCTGATCCGTGACATTGATATTTTGACCAGTAGACTGTAACGATTTTAATACATTGAGGTCGCCGGCACCGGCGGCATTTATGAAAGGATCCTTATGGGCACAACCAGAAGACATTAATGTAACGGCTGCAACAAAAGATAACGTAAAAGCTGTTAACTTATACATATATACCCTTTCTTTATGCCGTGACATTATTTATTTATGGTGTACACCGATTTCGTTCCTCATCATCTTTCTGTAGTAAATCTACCGAGTAACTATTTTTGATAAGGCATTGCTTTCTCATGGTGGGAGTATAAGAAGGATGATCTTGTGTGTCAATTGAATTATGACCACAGAATATGGGGTGCGGTATCGGTGAGCATTACCAGAAAAAACATGGAATATTTTTTTGAGACCTCTTATTTGCTGCTTTCAGGAAGAGAAATTCACTTATGTCATCTACGATGCTCCGTGACTGATGCGAGAACAAGACAGAATAGAATCGGGACTTTTCCCGCTTGGGAACCGTCAGGAAAATTGAGGTACTTTCTTTCCATATCTTTTGAGTTTAGATGCTCTATAATATGATATCCTCTCGATGATAAGAATGAATCTATTTCCCCATTTCTTATTCCAAATTGCGTTGGTTCTCCAGGATGATTAGACATCATATGTTCCCTTATTTTCCTCACACCTTCATCGTTCGATATTTCGGGCGAAAGAGATGCATAGTCAAAACAAATCAAGCTTCCAGCGGGTGAATTTGAGGCGATGACACTTAAAGTATCATCAACAACCTCTGCGGAAAGGTAATAGGTGACCCCCTCCCAGACGAAGAGAGATTTTTTGTTTCTATTGAATCCTGCCCGATGCAAAATATCTCCAATGTTGTCGGTGTTGAAGTTAATAGAAACAAATACGAGTTGATCCGGTATAGAAATGCCCGCTTGATGCAGCAATTCCATTTTGCGCTGTTGGGTAGGCCGGATATCCAACTCGAAGATCCGGGTATCTTTCATAATCTCTTTGAAGCGGTAAGATCGGCTGTCATAGCCTGCTCCCAGGAAAACGATCTGGGGAATGTTATCCAGCAGTGCTTGCTCAACAACATGATCAAAGAAGGCCGTACGAGCAATCATGAATTCGTACATACCGGGAGGAATCCTATTCTTTATGACCCATTCCCTCATCGCTGGGTCTTTCAAAGGGATTTTGCGATCTTCTGTAAGGAATATCTCGGCGAGGTAGTCAGGTCCTTTAATCTCTTCTCTCTCATCCGTTGCTGCGAGGAAACGCATAGTGGCCGCTCCCATCGCTGTTTCTGAGGGCCTATATTCAACAGACATCCTGCCTATATCTAATTCGGGTCGCTTGGACATTTCACTCTCGCCTGTGGCCTCGATCATAATCTTTTATCGCCTGACCCAGTTCAGGAGGCTGGCTTATTTCCCCGGCCGGAGGATTTTTTCTTTGATCAGGGTATGAACTGCCGAGTCAGCCGCTGCGTAGACATGCCGCAATATTTCGAAAAGTTCAACGGGATTCGTTGTGCCCGTCCACTCCCGCTTCAGGGTTTTGCATCCCAGAGGCCGATCTCGAAGCGGATATTTTTTGTCATGCCCCGGGAAGGTGCAACATCGGTCAGATCTCCTTTCGGCAGCTGAAGACTTAGTCGTCAGCACCCATCCTGCCGTGAGAAATGTTCTCCTGAAAGGGGCAAACAAATAGGCAGGTTGTTACACCTGCCTATTTTGAAAAAACAATTATATAGGTTTAGTCTATTCGATATTGGCACTAACAACAGATGCCATTTGCATCATATCGATAGT